>Ga0184628_10000060_pt1 | contig 54722 bp, 66 predicted proteins | sample PLM4_5_b1_FD_133149 | JGI IMG/M metagenome (GOLD analysis project Ga0184628, IMG submission 133149) | Groundwater sediment microbial communities from an aquifer in East River, Colorado, USA - PLM4_5_b1 | ecosystem: Environmental > Terrestrial > Soil > Riparian zone | place: USA: East River...
AACATACGTTCCTGATCCAGACATGAACACTGTGCTGCTGATGCACTTCGATGATCTGACGGACGCATCACAGTACAAGCGCGGCGCAATACAAACCGCAGGCGCTCCGGTTATCGCCAGTATCACCCGGACACCATTCGGCGGTTCGAGGGCGCTATATCTCGGTGCTGGGGCGAACTATCTCGGCTACCCGGACAGCGCCGACTGGGTCATTGGCACCAAGGATTTCACCGTCGATTGCTGGGTTTACCTTGATCAAGGATACCCGGCCACCAACAACTATGCCGTCCTCACGCAGATGAACGGCGGCAACGATTACAATGACCGTCATTTGTTTTTGTATATCGCATCTAACGGCTCTGTTGTTTCAGACTGCAACAAGGCTGGTGTGACTGTCTATTTCACCGGAACAGGCCCCAACACCGTTCCACTGAACGCCTGGACGCATCTGGCGGTCGTCCGCAACGGCACCGCTGTTGAGATTTACGTCAACGGTGTCAAAGGCTCTGGTTATGTGCTTCCCGCCAACACTTCATTCCAAGACCTCGCCGGGCCATTGCGGATAGGCACGATGGCGACCGATCAACTGTTCAAGGGCTACATCGATGAGGTGCGCTTCACTATCGGCAGGGCGTTGTGGACCGCCAACTTCACGCCGCCGAATGCTCCGTATCCACGGCAAGAAGAAACCGTTCTGTTGCTGCATTATGACAACGGCTTTGATGACAGCTCACAGAAACGACGCGGCCGCGGGAACAGCAACGCCAGCATAACAACCGCGCAGAAGAAGTTTGGCACTCAGTCATTGATGCTCAGCGGGGCGCAATATCATTGGTATTATGACGCCGCCGATTTTGACTTCGACAACGGCGACTTCACGATCGATTGCTGGCTCTACAGCCTCGACAACGGATCGGTAAATCAGCGCGCACTGTTTGGCGCGATGAACGGTGACACAACCAACGTGTCTGTCGGCGCGCTGCTCTATAACGGCACCATTTATTGCAGCTTGGGGAAAACCGGCAGCGATTGGTACACATACAAGATCGTCGGCACGATTCCGTTCACGCTTAACACTTGGCATCATTATGCGCTGGTCAGAACCGGCAACATCATCAAGCAATACATCGACGGCGTTCTCGATGGCACGCCGCTCGATTTCGGCACCTCTCGCATATTCAACAGCACGGCTGCGTTTATCATAGGCGCGGCAGGCAACGCTGCTTACTATTGGAACGGCTACCTTGACGAGTTTAGGATCACCAAGGGCCGTGCCTTGTGGACTGCCAATTTCACGCCGCCAACTGCACCGAGTACCTGACATGGGCCTCAATTTCCCCGCTTCGCCAGCGATCAACGACCTCTACCCGGTCCCGGCCGTGCCTGGCGTGCCGCAGTACAAGTGGGACGGCACCGTCTGGCTGGCGAACGCCGGCGGTGGCGGCGCAGCTGGCGGCGACTTCGTGCCGATCGCCGGCGGCGTCATGACCGGCGAGCTGATCAACAAGATCGGCCTCGGCGTCATCGCCGCGGGGCAGAGCGGCGCCTATCTCAGCATATTGAAGCCGCCGGCTGCGGCGGGCGCCAACACTGTTGAAGGCGGCGTCGGCGAGCAAACGGATTGGTCGGACTACCAAGCGCGCTGGCAGATAATGTTGGGCGACACCAAAGATGCTGTCGGCAACACCGGCAACAACTTCGCTGTTTTCCGGTTCGACAACACCGGCCTGCCGCTCGGCAAGCCGCTGGCGATCGACCGGGCGACCGGGCAGGTGCTGCTGGCGAACGATCCGACGCAGCCGTTGAGCGTTGCCACCAAGCAGTATGTTGACACCAAGGTTGCTGCGGTTCCGGTCGCGCCTGCCGCTGCGACCGTGGCCGAGTACCGCAGCAATTCCGCGCCAACCAAGATGCTTACGCCCGGCACGGCATGGGGTGCGATGACGAGCGTCGATCTGAGCGGCACTGAAGTGGCCGGCGTGCTGACAATCGACTTCAATTCAGGCTTCGACTTCTTCTGGTACATCAGCGCGGCCGGTCGAACGCTGGCAAACCCAACAGGTCTGAAGACGGGACAGCGCGGCACCATCACGCTGTCAAATACTGGCGCAGGCACGATCACGACGTGGGGATCGAAGTGGAAGTTCCCTGGCGGCGTCAAACCGACGTTGACGCCCAACGCTGTTGATCTGCTGTCTTACTTTGTTGCCGATCCCGCCGCCAATATCTACTGCACTGTTGGTACGGACTTTAAATAATGCTGCCAGCAACCATGCCATTGTTGATTGCAGACTTGTTCCCGCGGGTGAGATCCATCACCACAACGGACAGCCCGCCAAAAACGGCGCATGTCATCAACATACCGGGCGTCATCAATGCTGGCGACCTATTGATATGCGTTGCGGCTACCGCTGGTCTGGTATCCTTGTCGGCTGGTTGGACAGGGTTTGACACCATATCCGGCAGTTACCGGGTGGCTTCCGCCACTGGTGCAGACGCGCTGACTATTACCTTGTCCGGTTCGTACTACCTGATGGCGGCAGTTTATCTCATAACGGGTTATGTCGGTACGCCGCAGGGGACGAGCGTTGCTACGTCAGCAGCGACGACGCACGACCCGCCGCCGCTTTCGCCATCGTGGGGCCTGAAGAACACGTTGTGGATTGTGCAGGCCACCAGCGGTGTGATTGTTGCCGGCGGCTCTGGGTTCAACAGCTTCCCGCCCAACTACACCAACGCTGTCCATATCGCCCCACCCGGCACGGTTGGCTATGCGCTTTGGACCGCCCGGCGCAAGTTGCGGGCTGCGACCGAAGACCCAGGCCCACTTACCTCGTCCGAAGCCGTGAGTGCCCGCGTTCGCACCATTGCTGTGCAGGGAGCTGGATAATGACATCGCACTATCGCCACCGCCGCGACAACAACGCCGCCGCCCCGTTCGCTTCTCCGCTGGAGAAGGGCGAGATCGCGGTCAATACCGCCAACCGGCAGCTCGCGGTCGGCGATCCGGCCGGCCAGCCGCTCGCCCTGCTTGCGGCGCGCTACTTCGACGTGAAGTCGCAATACGCCATCAACGACTTCGTCGTCTACCAGGACAACCTCTATGTCGCGATCGCCGCCGTTGCGCCAGGCGCCTTCAACGCCGCGCAGTGGCGCATGGCCTCGTTTGCCGTAGGCACCAATTACCTGCTGCTCTCCGGCGGGACGATGGTCGGGCCGCTGGTCCTGGCCGGCGCCCCAACGGCCGACCTGGAGGCGGCGACCAAGAAATACGTCGACGATTCCCAGCCGCCGCCCCCGGCTGCCAGCACGATCCCGTCGACTGCCACCGGCGACATCATCGCCACTAACGTGCAAGCCGCGATCGCCGAGCTGGACACCGAGAAGGTCGCCAAGGCCGGCTCGACCATGACCGGACACCTTAGCCTGCCGGCCGGCCCGACTTCGGCCCAGGCGGTGCGCCGGGACTACGTCGACGCAGCTGACACCACCAATGCCACCAACATCACCAATGTCAGCAATGCCAAGGTGAACAAGGCCGGCGATACCATGACCGGCACCTTGTACGTCAGCGGCGATGTTTCCGCCTACCGCAACGCCAACAGTGGCGTATTGTACCTCGGCAGCAATAACGTCCATTACCTGCACTTCGACGGTGCCACCTACGTCCTGCCGAGCGGCGGCATGTCGGTGGGCGGCCCTATCAGTGCAGGTGCCGGTAATTTCTCCGGCCTGCTCACTGCCGGCGGCGGGTCCAACTTTCCCAGCAACGTCAACCACACGCTCTACAACAACGGCGTCTATTTTGCCTCGGCGACACCATCCAGTGTCATGGTGCAGGGGCCGCCGTACCCGACCATTGCATTCCACTGCCAAGGCTACTTCGGCGCCAACTTCGGCATGAATACCGACGGCAACTTCTATATGGGCGGCTGGTCGCACGGCGAAGGCGTGGCCTACAAGTTCTGGACGACACGCGACTTCAGCGCCAATCCGGGCAATCCGCTGGTCAACGCGCGGTGGGTGTACCTCGGCGACGTGGACTGCGGGTTCAATGGCCCTCTGCAAGAGCCGTGGGGTGGGGCCGGTATCACTGGGATAAGTGGCCCAAGTTCGTATAATGCTTTCACCGCCCGCTTTCGTCAGTTTCAGATTCAGGTCGCTGACGGCACTTGGGTTGCCACTGGATACGCATGATGCGGATCATCCATCACGGTACATGGTCGCCCTACAAGCCAGCCGTGCTGCCGGCCCTGTTTCCGGCCAGTGCATTGTTCTGCCGACGCGATGGCGCGACCGATTGGTATGAGTTCCTCAAGCAGAACGTCTTGCTGCCGGATACGGTGAAGCTCGCGGTCGAGGCTGGCGTCGTCAAGGTCGCGACACGTGATGCGACGGCGATATGGCCGATCAATCGCCTCGTTCTTGAGGTGATGGACGACGACGACGAGAGCGATCCGCAGCCGCGCTACCAGGGTATGTGCTACGATACTGAAGCAAACGGGCTATTGTTGCCGTCGGAGCCGCCAGTGCTGCCGCCGGTCAAGTCGCCGCATGAGCGGCTCGATGAGCTGGAGAAGCGCGTCAAGGCGCTGGAAGCCAGGAAAAAGTGATCGAGTACACCGGCAAGGCCGCGGCCGAGGTTGCCAAGGGACTGGCAGCTGGTGGGCCGCTGGCGTTGCCGCTGGTGATCATCAACGTGGTCTGCCTCGGCGTGGTGTTCTTCACGCTGTACCATATCTCCAACGCATCCGAGCGACGTGACAGCTTGATTGCCGAGCTGGCCAAGTCTTGCCAGCCGATCGTCGAAAGGATGAAATGAGTCTGCAACGATAAGAAGGATGCGATGTTATGAAGAAGGCCAAGCGAAAACGCCCGGTTGTTGCGCGCAAGCGCAAGGTGACTGCGCGGAGGAAGCCGGCCAGCCCCCGTAAAAAGAGGAAGTCCAAGATGTCCAAGAAGTCGAATGACGACGACGACGAGCCTCGCACTGCAACAAAACACCCGGACCAGCACCGCCGGACCGCGGGCGATCAACCGCAGGATCCGGCCACGCCCGACCAGACTTCCGACCCGGTCGAGCTGGCTAAGAAAGAGCATTCCGGCATCGACCCAATGGGCCAGCCGCCCGACAACCCGCAGGCGCCCAATCCGCCAGTGGAAGAAGACCCGGAGCGCAAGAACAAGTGACCGAGTGGCCTAAAAACCCACAACTGCGCGTTGGCGGGGAGCTGGAGCCAACCGGCCCCGTCAACGTGTTCAATGAGAAGGTGGCGACCGCCGAAGCCATCAATCGCGCGATCGACACCAAGACCGCCTACGACACCACCCATCCGCCACCCGCTCCGATAACGATCGATCCCGTGCCGGACGGCACGCCGATCAGCGCCGGCGGTCCCATTACAATCGACGAAACCAAGTATATGATCGAGCCGCAATTCGTCGGCCACAAGGTGATACCGCGCAGACGCTGATCTAACGCCGGGGGGCCACCATGATCTCAACTTTGATAAGCATCGTGCTGCTGCTGGTGGTGCTCGGTGTCATCCTGTGGGGGCTACAACAGCTTCTGCCTATGGTGCCTATGGACCCGAGATTCAGAACTGTGATCTCGGTGTTGATCACCATCATTGTCGTCTTGATCATTGTCTGGATCATTGCCGGTCTGCTCGGCGTGGTGACGCCACTGAGGTTGTGATGACCGCGCACGATTACTTTCTAGTTGCCACTGTTTTTGGCGCGGCGTTACTTGCCATCCTACTATCCAGCTGCATGGTAGTTACCGAACGGCCGCCGTTTTATACCAGATACGAAATCGATGCGATCAATGCCGAAACCGCCTGCCGACAACTGGCGCGAACAATTATCCAAATGGAACGCTGCACAGTCAGGAGATAAAATGGCTAAGCCCGACCAGGATATATTCCCGCCGGACCCGGCTTTGATCCGGCCGCTGGTGCCGCGGATCGAGATCGCGCTGACCGTGCCGGATGGCGTTGACCTGCAGATCACCGTCAACGGCGTCGGCGTGCTGATGCAGGATGACGACGAAGACGCGGCCTAGCCCAAAAATTTTTTCGGATTTTCAACTTAGGGGAACCCAATGCCGTCCAAGATCGGTAAGACCGTGAGCATCAAGGCGCCGCCGGTTGCTAAACCGCCGCCGCCATCAAAGACGCAAGACAACTACACCCACCACACTTCTCCGGTGAAAGGTCCGCAGCCGACCCCGGTTGAGCCAAGTACGATTTCATCCACGCCGAAGGCGAAGATCCGCACGCTGCCGGATGTGCCGGCGGCAAAGTACAAACATGTCGACGAAGGCTGAACAGGACGTCCGCCTCAAGCTTTTGAAGCGCAAGCGGGCGGTCCTCACCGCCCGCGACGATCTGATAGCGTTTACACAGTTGATGATGCCCGACCCTAACTTCGATGACGAAGTTGGGCAGTCGCTCTATAAGCCACAGCCGTTCCACCGAATGATCGGCCGCGCGCTTGAAGATGTCGAGCGCGGCGACTACCGGCGGTTGATGATCAATGTCGGACCCAGATTTGGCAAAACCACGCTGGCTAGTGCCATGTTTCCAGCATGGTACGTCGGTCGGCACCCTGACCGATCTATTATCGTTGCGACCTACAATGAGCATTACTCCTGGGATTTGGGACGGCGAGTTCGTGATATTATGGAAACACCTGAATATAAACAGGTGTTCCCAGAAGTAGAGATCAAGGTCGGCGCCAATGCAGTCAACCGGGTCCAAACGACCAGAGATGGCGTGGTCTTCAGTGTGGGACGCGGCTCCTCGATCACCGGACGTGGTGGCCACTGCATCTTATTGGACGACCCTATTAAGGATCGAACTGAAGCTGACTCAGTCATCGTTAGAGAGAAGCTGTGGCAATGGTACAATCAAGTCCTCAGAACTCGCCTCATGGATTCGACTGGCACTATCGTCATCGTCCAAACCAGGTGGACCGAAGACGATCTCGTTGGCAGGCTTATCGACCCGCTTAATCCATACTTCAATGTTGAAGAAGCCAAAGCCTGGCGCAAGATTGATCTGCCGGCATTAGCCGAAGACAACGACATTCTCGGCCGCGCGCCCGGCGAGGCGCTATGGCCGGAGCGGTTCACCCAGCAATATCTGGAGGAGATCCGTGCCACCGATCCGCGTGGATTTGCTGCGCTGTATCAGGGCCGTCCAGGACCTAAAGACGGCGCATTCTTCAAGGATAGCGACCTGGTCCCTTACAATAAAATGGATGACATACCGGCGTTTCATACCTTGCGATTCTATGGGGCATCGGACCACGCGGTGTCGGTCGCCAAATCCGCCGACAAGACCTGTCTGATGATCGTCGGCGTCGATGAGAAGGACAACATCTGGGTGATGCCGGACATGGTCTGGAAGCGGCTGGATTCTCATGAGGCGGTCGAAAGCATGATCGCGCTGATGAAGAAGTATAAGCCGCAGTTTTGGTGGGCCGAGGGCGGCGCCATCACCAAGAGCATCGGTCCATTTCTCAAACGGCGTATGCGCGAGAAGCAGGTGTTCTGCGCGATCGATCCGATCAACCCCGCGGCCGACAAGCAGCAGCGCGCCCAGGCGATCCAGGCTAGAACCTCTATGAAGATGGTGCGCTTTCCCAGCTTCACCCGCTGGTGGTCGGAGGGCCAGGATCAAATACTTAAATTCCCGCATGGCTCAAACGATGACCTGGTCGACACTCTGAGCCTTATTGGGCTAGGACTATCGAAGATGCACGGGCGAACCCGCGGCAGGAAGATCGAGCCAGAAACAACGGCCGGCTCCTTCCGCGAGATGTTTGCAGACACGCGCCGGCGTGAGGGTCACGATCTTCGGGCGAGGAGCCTGCAAGGATGGTAGACGCCTTCCAAGACGACATGATGAAAATGTTCGCCGGGTTCGATGAGGACGCCGAATCCAGCGAGCCGGATATCAACCCGGTAACCGGCAGGCCCAATTCCATCCCGCGGGCCAATCCAGATCCGCCAGACCGTCGACGTAAGCTGGTCAGCGATTGGACGAGCAAGGTCAAGAAAGCGAAGCGATACTGGAAGCCCAGCTTCGACCGGATGCGCGAAGACCAGGAGTTCTGCTTCGGCAAGCAGTGGAGCAAGGACAACAAAGACCGCCGCTATGTGGCTAATCTCACGCTCAGGCTGGTGGCGCAAAAGACCGCGTTTCTCTATGCCAAGAATCCGAAAGCCGTTGCCAAGAAGCGTCCGCGCCTCAATGCCACCAGCTGGGACGAGAGCCAGACTACGCTCAACCAGCTTATGGCCTCGGCGGCGATGATGATGCAGCAGGCGCAAGCTGCCGGCGCCATGGGCCAGGGGCCGATGGCGCCTGGCGGCATGGCCGGCATGCCACCCGGCATGATGGGCCAGGCCGCGGGCGCGGCCGGCAGCGCCATCCAGGGCATGATGCCGATGGCGACCGGGCAGCCTCCTGACATAGGAATGCTAATGGCTGGCGGCATGCCGCCCAACCCGGCGACCGCGCCGTCGCCGTCGATGAACCAGATCTCCGGCCAAATGGGCGCCGCGACCGCCGACCGAACTCCCGGCTCGATGCAGGCGCCGCAGCGGCTGGGCGACCAGCTCGGCCAGGCTGCGGCCGGCGCCGCGGCTAACAACCTGGCGCCGCCGGCCTCGCCGATGATCGCGCAGGCGATCGGCAGCGGCATGGACATCATGATGGATGCGGCTCGGGTGAAGTCCGAGAACCAGATGATGGACAAGCTGGCGCGCACCTTAGAGCTGCTCTACGCCTACGAGGTCGACAACCAGCCGCATCCGTTCAAGAGCATGCTGAAGATGACCGTGCGGCGCGCGGTTACCAACGGTGTCGCATACGTCAAGCTCGGCTTTGAGCGGGTGATGCAAGTCCGTCCCGACCTGGAGAAGGGCATCGCCGACGCCAACGAGCGGCTGGCGACTTTGCAGCGCCTGGCTGCGGATGCCACCGACGACATCACTGATGGCAGCGACATGGAAGCCGAGCAGCTGCGGCTGCTGCTGGCCGATCTGATCAAGGCGCAGGGCGCGGTAGTCCGTGAAGGGCTTACCTTTGATTTCCCGATGTCGACGCGGATCATCCCGGATATCAAATGCATAGATCTCAGGAACTGGGTCGCGGCCGGCTGGGTCGCCGAGGAGTACCTCTTATCCGTTAGTGAGATCGAAGAGATCTACGGCGTGGATGTCAGGGGCCATTGCACCGAGTACGGCACCGATAATGATACCGATCCAAGCAAAGCGATGGAAGATTGGATGAGCAGCAAGGACCGTGCGCGCACCGAGTCGCGCGGGGATCCTAACGCGGTCGTCTGGGAGATCTACAACCGCAACGACGGCTTGGTCTATGTGATCTGCGACGGTTACCGTGAGTTTCTCAAAGAGCCGGCCTCGCCGGAGATCTACAACGAGCGGTTCTACCCCTGGTACGGCTTGATCTTCAACGGCATCGAGGATGAGAAGGAGCTGTATCCGCCGAGCGACGTTAGGTTAATGCGCGACATGCAGCTTGAATACAATCGCTGCCGCGAGGGCCTCAAGGAACAGCGCATCGCCGGCCGGCCGTTCACCGCGGTGGTGTCGGGCAGCATGGATGCCGAGGATATGGAGAAGCTTGAGCACCGCGAAGCCAACGCGATCATCGAGCTCAATGCGTTGCAGCCCAATCAAGACGTGAAGCAACTGTTGCAGCCGTATGCCGGCCCCGGCGTCGACCCGAACTTGTACGAGGTCAATCCCGTCTATGAGGACATTCTACGGACGACAGGCATCCAAGAAGCCAACCTCGGCGGCACGTCGAACACCACCGCGACCCAAGCGCAGATTGCCGAAGGCTCGCGGATGACTTCTATGGGATCCAACATCGATGATCTGAACGATCTGTTGACCCAGCTGGCACGCAACGGCGGCCAGATCCTGATGCGGGAGATGTCGCAAGAGAAGGTCAAAAAGATCGTCGGCCAGGGCGCGGTGTGGCCGGCCGAGCCGGTCGCGCAGGACATCGCCAACGAGATACTTCTAGAGATCGAGGCCGGCAGCATGGGCCGGCCGAACCAGGCGCAGGAGATCGCCAACGCGCAACGGCTCATGCCGCTGCTGATACAGTTGCCAGGCATCGACCCGGAGTTCCTCGCCAAGGAAACGCTGCGGCGCTTGGACGACCGGCTCGACCTAACCGAAGCGTTCAAGTCGGCGTTGCCATCGATCGTTGCAATGAACGGTGCCGCATCTGGCGCCGGTGGCGCGCCGACCATGCCGGGTGCCGGCGCCGGTCCTGGCGCCGCTATGGGTCCACAGGGAGCCGTCAACGCGCCAGGTGGTGGAGACACAGGGCCGCCACCGAGCGCGCCGGACGCGCAGAGCACACTAGCTGGCGCGCCGCCGGGCCGGGCGCATCCGATGCCGGGCGGGCCGCCGGGTATGCCGCCATGACGATGCCGCCGCTGACGAGGAAGTGTACCTGTCACATAACGGATCGACCGTGGCCGTGCGCCAGGAAGTATGCGCTCAGTGAGTGCCTCAAGGTGCCGTGGTGGCGCCGGTTGTTAACGGTATGGATTCAAGATAAGTATCAATGACAGGCGCTAAGTTGGCGCCAGGGGAATTCAATATGGCAGACGACGACAAGCAACTACCCACCGCGGTAGAGCAGTCAGTCGAGCAGGTGCCTTCGCCAGGTACGGACGCCGGCGATGTCGGCGGTAGTCTTCTAGACGCGATCCAGAGTGCAGTGCCTGAGCTGCGCCAGACCGACGACAGAGACACCGACGATTCCGATGGGGACTCGCCATCCCAAGTCGCAAGGAAGTCCGAACCAGAGTTGTCGGAAGAGCCGACACCTGACGAACTAGCCAAGCTTTCCAAGGCCGCGCAACGGCGCATCAAGAAGCTGAACTCGCAACGGCAGAAGTTGTCGGGCGAGGTGCAGCGTCTGAAGTCGCTTGAGCCGGCCGCTGTCATGGCCGGTAAGGTCGAGGATTATCTGCGCCGCAACGACATCGGCCAGGATGATTTCTTGATGGGCCTTGAGCTGATGGCGGCGATGCGCCGCGGTGACTTCGCTAAGTTTCATGCCGGCGTAGCGCCGTACATGAAGCTTTGCGAGGAGTACCTCGGCATCTCGCTGCCCCCTGACCTGCAACAGTCAGTGCAGCAGGGGCATATGACGACGCAAGCCGCGGCCATGTATTCGCGAGAACGCATGGACAAGGCAATGGCGCAGACCAACGCGGTCAAGAATCAGGCCGCGTTGCAACAGCACCAGCAAACGTCGGCAGCACAGCAAGATCAATTCCAGCGGAAGATCTTGGCAGATCAGGTGGCGACCGCCGTCAACGGCTGGGAAGCGAAGGTTATGCGATCGGACCCCTACTACGCGGCGAAAAAAGCCGCTGTTCAGAGTACGATGATGGCTATCGTTGGGGAGTACGGTCCACCTCGCTCGGCCGACAACGGCATCCAGATCGCCCAAGAGGCGTATCGCCGGGTCAACGAGCAGTACAAGACTTGGACCCAGCCCCGACGCCAAGCCACATCGCGCGTTCCGAGCAGCACCGGACGAACCGCTGGTGTGGCACCCGAGCCGAAAACACTGCTGGAAGCAGTTAGGTTTGCTCGCGAGGGAGCGCCGCGCCTCTGATCATAGAGGTGCTTAAATGCCTACATATCCCGCTCCACTCCTCGCCCACATTACGACGGCGGCGTTGGATTGGTGGATGAACAAAGGGACGGCTTTCCAGGAAGCCATCCAGGAGAAGCCGCTGCTCGCGGCGATGGAGAGCAAGAAGAAAACATTCCCCGGCGGCAAGGGGAATATTATCATCAGTGTTAAGGGCGAGTACGGAAACACGGCCGCCTTCGGCACCGACGACCAGGTCAAGGGCTACTGGCTCGATGACGCGGTCACCTACTACACGCCAGCCAACCTGACCCAGGCGATCTTCCCCTGGAAGGAGCATCACATCGGCATCATGCTCACGCACTCTGAGCTGAAGTCCGATGGTATCAGCGTCACCGATTCCGCCGATATGAGCGACACGTCCGAGCACTCCGGCCGCGACGACACCGTCCTGGTCGGCTTGCTGCAAGACGCGCTGCAAGACGTTAGCGAGCAGTACGCGAGAGGTATGAATAACCTGTTGTGGACGAACGGCGCCACCGACGCCAAGGCACTCGCCGGCATGGCGGCACTGATCACCGACGATCCGTCGACAGGTATCGTCGCCGGCATCAACCGCGCGCAGAAGCCGTGGTGGAGAAACCGCGCCTATACGACCTTGATGGGGACCGCGGTCGGCACCACGCCGGCGCTGTCGGCCTGGGGCGGCGCCCCGATCACCGCATCTGCCGCCAATGGCGGCGCGCTGATCACCTTGCTGCAAAAGGAATACCGCCAGCTCACCCGCTACGGCGCCAAGCCGAACACTGCCTTCTGCGGCAGTGATTGGCTCGCCGCTTTGGAGATGGAGCTGCGCGCCAATGGCAACTACTCGATGACCGGCTTCTCCGGCGGCAAGGATGTTGCGGTTGGTCAGATCTCCTACATGGGGACCGACTTCACCTACGACCCGACGCTCGACGCCCTGACGCCGAGCAAGAGCAAGCGTTGTTACTGGTACGACAACCGGGACATCTACCTGGTCGCCATGCAAGACGAGTGGCGCCACCAGCATTCACCCGAGCGGACCCCCGACAAGTACGTCATCTACCGCTCGATCACTTCGACCGGGCAACTCTGTGCGCGGCGCCTGAACGGTGCTGTCGTCATTGACATTGCCTGATCGCAGCGCGGCTGGGGCGCGCGGGGGAGCGGACACTCCTTAGCGCGTCCCGGCTTTTCATAGGGAGACACCATGGCTCAACAGAAGATCCAGTACTGCACCTGCAAGGTCAATCTTGCCGGCCAGAACTGCCACGTTGTGTTTTACAGCCAGTTCGATGCGGTGACCTGGCCGGAAGTGCAAGTGCTGCAAGCGATCCACGGCGACGAGAACGTCATGGAAATCATGCCGTGCGGCATCGGCGAAACCTGGCCGACCGAAGAGAAGAACCGGCTTACGGCAAAGTACGGCCACAAGGTTGTCGAAGCCTGCTTCCCAGGACGTGCGTTCCGCATGGAATACATGATGACCGACGACCTGAGCCTGCCGCACTACGAGGAGGGCAAGCCGTCGACCGTGGTCGCGGCCCCCGCTATAACCAACGGCAATGGCGACGACGAGGAAGACGAGGACGACGAAGTCACCAAGGCGCAGGCCGCCCTGACGCCGATCTTTAAGCCGGCGCCACGCGGCCGCCGCACGCCACCGCCACCGGACAATGAGGCAACCTAGTGCCGCTAGGAGTAACCCTCCTTGAGTTACGCCGCGAGCTGCGTGCCGAAACCGGCACGTCGCTCAACCCTGCGCAAGGCACCCAGGCGCAGGAAACGATCGACATACTCTTGGCCAGGCAGCAGCGCGAGCTGTGGGACGCCTACAACTGGCAGCACCTGAAGATCTGGACCGACCTGCCGCTGGTTGGCGGCCAGGCGGTCTACTCCTACCCGAAGGAAATGCTGTTCGACCAGATCGTGCGGGTCTTGATTGCGCAAGTCAGTCGCGAAGACACCTTCGATCCACAGAAGATCACGGCGGCATCCTCCTGGGTGCCGCTGACCTACGGCATCAAAGCCCACATGATGCAGCTCGGCCCGACCCACTACGGCAAACCGTCGCGCTGGAGCAACCTCGCCTCGGTCAACATCGCCGGCACCGCGCCGATCACCAACCCGGTCGGGCAGTTCCAGCTGCTGCCGGTGCCGATCGATGACGTGGCGCATCCGAAGCAGGGCTTCATGCTGCGGTTCGAGGGCCAGGCGCCGCTGTCGCCGCTCATTGCGCCGACCGACAGCTGCATCCTCGACTCCAAAGCGATCGTGCTGTTCGCCGCGGCCGAGGTCTTGGCAACCCAGAAGTCTGAAGCGGCGCCGATGAAGCTGACCAAGGCGCAGAACTACCTGCGGCGTTTGCTGTCCGACCAGGGCGCCGACAAGCGCGACAACTACAACATGGGAGGCATTCAGCGCGGCGGCTTCGACCCCGACAAGAGTGCGCGGCGCGTTCCCTACCTCGACTACATCCCCGGCTAATGGAGGACGTAGTTGCCCTATTTCACCATCACCGACTTCGCTGCCGGTCTGGATCTTCGCAGGTCGGCGCTGACCGCGCCCGCGGGAACGCTGCGCAGCATGCGCAACGCGCACGTCACGCCAGGCGGCGAGATCGAGAAGCGCATGGCGTTCGTGCCGTTCTGGACGGTCGACGCAGCCAGCAGGGGATTAGTCGAGGTCAACCAGAAGCTCTACACCTTCGGGCCTAACGGACCATACAAGGTCGAGCCGCCATCCGGTCAGTGGTCGATCGGCGTGCTCGGGCAGCAGACTACGACGATCTACGAGATCATCGACTACGATCTGTTCGACAACAAAGTGTTCGTCATTCTGTGGAAGGACGCCGCCGGCACGGTCGGTCGCTACTACGACGGCTTGAACCTGCCGTTGGCGAGAGGATTCTATTGCCGGACCTACAAGAACAAGATGTACACGGTCGAGGCCAGCACGCTGTACTTCTCGGCGATCGGCAACGCCGGCGATTGGTCCGGCATGACGCCGCCTAATCCCACCAACTTCATCGACCTGTCGATGGGCGATTCTGACATGACCGACTCGGTCGCCCTTGAGGTCTACTACGACAAGCTGGCGATCTTTAGCTCGACCGCGGTGCAGCTGTGGATCATGGATCCTGACTTCACCAAGAACCAATACGTCCAGACCTTGCGCCAGGCCGGCACAACGGCGTGGCGCAGCGTGCTGCAATATGGATCCGGCGACGTGATGTACATGTCGCAGTCGGGCGTGCGATCGCTGCGAGCGCGCAACAGCTCGCTGGCCGCGGCGGTGTCGGACATCGGCAGCCCGCTCGATCCGCTGTTACAGGATCTGTTCCGGTTCATGGGCCGGGATTGGATGAGCGGTACGATCGCGCTGCTGCAACCTGTAACAGGTCGGTTTTGGATTATCATGGCCGGCTCGCAGGATTACGAGGGCGCGCCGCTGACATCCAAGATCTATGTGCTGTCGGCGTTTCCTGGTCCTAAGATCACTGCTTGGTCCGAGTACGACGCCGGCTTCGTCATTACCGCGGCATGCCTGCATAACGATCATGTGGTGGTGCGCGACGACAACAATACCGTCTACGCCTACGGCGGCATCTCCGATCTCGGCCCCGTCTATGACGCCTGCCCGGTCGAGCTGATCTTCCCGTTCCACGCCGGCGAAGGCGTGGCGACCTTCAAGACATTCACCGGCCTGGATGCCACCTGCGCCGGCATCCCCTGGACAGTATCGGCAGCGTTCAATGTCGAAGACCCCGATGTCGAAGACGAGATCGGCGTGTTCGACGGCCCGACATTCCCGCAAGGCCGCATCGAGATCCACGGCCACGCCACCCACATGTCGCTGCGGCTGCGGTCGGAGGAGATCGGCCCGCAGACTTTGTCCAACATGGTGGTGCACTACCAAGGGGGCGAAACCGGATGATCGACGTAGCCCTTGCCGACGCTGGAATGATCCAGCATGTGCTGAACAACCTGCGCCGCGACGACGCCATCGAGATCGCCGCGGCCGGCACCGACATCAGTCGGCTCGCCGAGCAGATCATGCGGCACAAGCTGTTTGCGTTCTGCGCCTGGGGCTTCGACTGCGGCCCGATCGCGGTCTGGGGCGCCGTGATAAAGCGCCAGGGTGTGGCCGCCGGCTTCGCCTTCGGCACTGACGATTGGGGACGCGCCGTGCTACCAATGGTGCGGCAGATCAGGGCGTTTGTTCTGCCCATGCTAGTCGATGTTGGTATCCACCGGGTCGAGGCGGTGGCGTTACGACGACGCGACGATGTCCGCAGATTTATGAGTTTGATCGGTGCCAAAGCCGAAGGCACGCTGACCGGCTATGGAATCGAGGGCGAGGACTTTGTCTCATACCGATGGCTAGCTGATGAATATAGCGGTGACCGAATTGCCAAAGCCCAAACGGAGTGTGCGTACTCCGCACATTAACGTCCGCATGGCCGAGGCTGCCGATGCCGAGATGGTCGCCGACTTCCTCGGCGAGTTCTTCCATCGTTCGATCTGGGCAGCGCACCTGAACTATCGCAAGGACAAGACCATCGCACACCTGCGCCGCGCGATCGGCACCCAGTTCGCGATGTACGTCATCGCGCTGGATACGCTGGACGACAACAAGATGGTCGGCGTTTGCTCCTACCATGTGTTCGATGTGTTCTCCGATCCGATGGGCGTGATGGACGAGACTTACACCATCCCGAAGTATCAACGCACCGACCTCGGCCGGCGCCTGGTCGGCATGGTGATCGAGCTCGCCCGCGCCGACGGCTGCAAGGTGATCAACTTTCCGATCTGCTCGGGCATGCCCGAGCAGAACTCGTTGATGAACATGGTCGGCCGGCACTTCGGCGCCGAGGCGGTCGGCATGATCTTCAGGAAGGTGCTCTGATGGGCGGCAAGGGCAAAGGTGGGGCGCCGCCTGGCGGCGATGCGATCACCTGGGGTCCGCTGGCCCGAGCGAACAACTGGGGCTGGGACAAAGAGCAGCCGGCCGCGGCACCCGAAGCGCAGCCGGCCGCGGCGCCTGCGCAGGCGGCCGCGCAAGAGCAGGCAGCTCCCGCTGCGGCTGCGCCGCAGGGCGAGCCGGCCCCGCCGCAGGCTACCGACGGCGCCATCCAGACCACGCAGGATACCGGCAGCAAGCTCGCGCAATCGGTCACCGCACCGGCAATGTGGACCGATCAGATGAAGGCGCAGCAGGGCGGTGGCAGCATGACAACCACAGGGCAGGTGTAGCCATGGGCTGGACCGACATAGGCGGCAACTACCACTGGGGCGGCACGCCGGGATGGACCGCGGCGCCGGAGCCGCCGCCGGAGCCTGAGTTCGTGCCGCCCGTGCTACCGCCCGCGCCGGTGGCGCCGCCGGTGGCCGCCCCGGTCGCAGCCGCGCCGGTCGAGCCGGCGCCGGTCGAGCCGCTCGGCCCATCGATCTCACCTGGCGTTCCGATCGCTCCCGCGGGCGGCCCGCCGCCGACCTCGACCGGATCAAAGATAGCGCAGACCGTGCTGCCGCCGCAGTGGCAGCACATGCCGAAACCGCAGCCGTCCAATACCGGCGGCAGCATCAACGTGACCAAGTAGGCCAGCCATGCCGTACAGAACATATGACGGTTACGGGACGTGGACGGAGCAGCCGGACACGATCTACGACGGCTATGGGTCATGGATCCGCAACCCGGCACTGCCGCCTGAATACGACGGCTACGGCAACTTCTGGAACAAGGAAACCGACCCGAACTGGATCCCGCCGCCTGCGCCGGAAGCACCCGCGGCGGCGCCCGCGCCGGAGCCGGCGCCGGCGCCAGTAGCGCCCCCGGTCGAGGCGCCGATCGCAGCGCCCGCGGCCGCGGCACCCGTGACGCCCGCGGTCGACCCGAATGCGCCGCTCGGCGACCCGATCTCAGCCGGTAGTCCGATCAGCAGCGGCAGCAAGCTACAGACCACCGCGGCGCCGATCTCGACCGGCGCGAAGCTCGCGAACACCGTGCTGCCGTCGCAGTGGCAGCACGCGCCGAACAAATCATCCAGCGCCGGCAGTCTCAGCCTGACCAAGTAGGATAGCCATGCCGACCCAAGCCGAGATCGACAACGCCATCAACGCCATGAACATCCGGCGAAACAACTTCGGCAAATGGCCGGGGGATCCGACCATCATGTCGACAACGGGGGCGCCCCCGCCCGCGCCGGAGCCGGAGCCGTTCGTGGCACCGACGCTGCCGCCGGCACCCGTGGCGCCGCCGGTTGCAGCGCCGGTCGCAGCAGCGCCCGCGGCACCCGAACCCGTGGCGCCGCTCGGGCCGGCGATCTCGCCTGGCGGGCCGATCGCCACTCCGATCGCACCCGCGGGCGCGCCGCCGACATCGACCGGGGCGAAGCTGGCCAGCACCGTGCTGCCGTCGCAGTGGCAGCGCGCGCCTAATAAATCCAGCGCATCCGGCGCCGGCAGTCTCAGCGTAACCAAGTAGGTGAACCATGGGCGGCAAAGGTGGCGGCGGCGGCAACTACTACCAGGAGCCGGCAGATCATTCGGGCAACGCGACGGTCGAGGAAGCGGAGAAGACGCTGGCCGCCAAGAAGCCGCTCGACCTGAGCGGCTACCAGGAGAATATCAACGTCAAGAAAGCGGCCGCGGATGCGACCGCGAAGAAGCCGGCCGAGGACACTTCAAAGCCAGACACCACTGCCGCTATCTCGGCGGGCGAGGCCGTGGCCGACACGGCAACGACAACCGGCGACGTGGCGGCCAAAGCCGTGCTGACGCCGCCGAACTTCTGGGCCGACTACGGCAAGGCGGCGGCGGTAGATCCTAACGCGCAAGTATGAGGTGCTGACATGGGTGGCAAAAGCGGACCATCGAACAACCAAATGGTGCAGTTCGAGATGCAGCAGGCCCAGGAAGCCCGCGACAAAGAGAACGCGCGCCAGGCACGGCTCAACCAAGGCAAGAGTGCGATCGATAGCATCTTCGGCAACGATAACTTCGGCGACCCGTTCTACAACAAGTACCAGCAAGCCGAGCTGGACTACACGCTGCCGCAGTTGCAGAAGCAGTACGGCGAAGCCAAGCGCACGGCCGAAGCGGATCTCGCACGCGCTGGATTGTTACGATCGGGTGCCGCCGGCTTCGTGCAAGGCAAGCTGACCGATCAGCAGGCAGTGAACGAAGCAGGGCTGCGCGCCAAGGCCGACACCGACACGTCGGACCTGCGCAAGAGCATCGCCGCGCAACAGCAGCAAGCCTACAACCAGCTGTACGCCACCGAAGACCCGACGGTCGCGGCGAACACTGCGGCGACCTCTGCGGCGAACGCGCAGTTGCAGACGCCGAACGTCGCCGCGCTTGGCGATATGTTCAAGCCGATTGCGATCGGCCTGGGCTCGGCCATCCCGGCAGTGACCGGCCAGGCCGAAGCCCAGCGTCAGCTCAACGCCAGGACCGGCCGCGAGAGTGGATCTGGAACCGTAACGAGCTAACCCATGTGTGACCCGATCTCGATCATTGGCCTGGGCTTCTCGATCGGCATGTCGCTGTACAACATGCAGCAGCAGCAAGACATGGCGAGCAAGCAGCAGTCGGCGAACGATCAGTGGGTCGCCTACCAGCGCCGGCAGTCGCAGAACTATCTGCAACGCGACGAGGATCTGCGGCGCAATGCCGAAGCCGGCCGCGAGGGCGCGCTGGAGGAGCTCGGCGCCAAGAAGCAGACCGCGGCGCAGGAGAGTGAATCCGAACGGCTGAAGACCTCGCTGACGCCGGAGGAAGTCGCCGCCCAGGCCGAGGGCGATCCGAACGCGATCGCCGGGGCGATGTTCTCGGGCCAGCAGCATGGCTCCGAGGAGATGAAGACTGCGATCCAGGGACACATCCAGCAGGCCGCGATCGAAGCCCGCAAGCGCATCGCCGCGCTGGCCGATGTCCAATCATATGGCGGCTCGCAGTACGGCCTGACCAACCGCGCCAATACAATTCTTAATACGGCGGGACAAGACATTCGCCTGGCCGGCAACGAGCGCAGCGGCATCCTTAGCGCCTACAACGTCGCCAAGGCGGTCGAGCCGATCAAGATCACACAGTACGGTGGCGGCGCCGCGGGCGGGTTAGCGCAAGCCGGCGCCGGCGTGGCCGGCCAGGGCCTCGGTAACGCGCTGGCCGCGAGCATATAAGGGTGCGTCATGGGCTCCGAGTTCGTACAGGATCCATTCTGGGGTAACTGGGCGTCTGGCCTGGTCAAGAGCATCCAGGGCTCGACCGGCACGGCGCTGCACAACGCCGCCACGGTCGAGTCCATACTGGCCGCGCGGGAGAAGCGCGCCCGCGACACCGAGATGTGGAACACCGGCAAGGATGCTGCCGGCCAGCTCGATGCCGCCACGCCCGCAGCCAAGGTGGATCCAAGCTTCCGCGACGTAACCGTCGAAAACCAGGGGCCGGTCAACCCAGCCGACCCGACCACACAGCCAGGCGAGATCTTCCTGCCGCCGACCACCGTGCAGGAATCGTTCATCGACCCGCGGGCATTGGCAGCAGCACAAGCGCGCCGCAACCTCATGGTCACCAGCGGCAGGGCGGCGATCTTGAAGGATCCAGCGACCGCGCCGGCGCAGGCCGCCCAGGCCGAGGTTGCCGCCGCCGGCGTGCCGCGAGATCCGCGCGACCGCGCCAGGCTGCAATTCGGCACCACCGGCCGATTTCCGACTTCGGATGAAACCAAGCTGCAAGGCGCGACCAACTTCACGATCTACCAGAATGGCCAATCGACCGGCCGGCAGTTCGCCACCCGCGACGGCCGGACCACGCTGGAAGGAAGACCGATCGCGTCCATGTACGACCCGGCCAAGGGCGAGACTGCCTTGGAGTCTGGCGCGGCATCGATGGCGCAGCCGAACCCGATCGAGTCCGCGCCGATCGCGCAGAACAACTTCAACCAGATGGCGACCAAGATCCTGGCCAAGGTCGACGCTGGGCTGCCGCTATCGAACGACGAGCTGAACGCCGCTCGGGCTACCCGTGATGCCGGCTGGCAGAAGAAGATCAGGTTCTTCAAAGACCCGGAAACCGAACAGGAGTCCTCGCAACCGCACTACGACATCGTGCCGCCGCAGACAGGACCGGCCGCGCGACTGTTCGATCTGCTCGACAAGATCGACAACGTGCCGATGTCGCGGACCACTGCGACGACCGGCACCGGCGCGGCGCCCGCGGCCGCGGGCGCGGCACCTGCTGCGGCCGCTGCGGCGCCCGCGCCAGTGACCGGCGGCGGCGCCTCGACCGGCCTGCCGGTCCCGGAGCCGCGGCCGTTGGTCGGCGCGATAACGCGCACCGGCGCCGGCAACCCGCGGCCGGTGGTCGACAGCTACCTGAAGTCGCCGGTGGTTCACGCCTACGAGAACGCCAAGACCGGCTACGCGACCTTCATGGGCAACGTGCCATTCAACAATCAAAGCTCCGACCTGGCGATGATCGTCGGCGCGGCGAAGATCTTGGATCCGCCGTCAGTGGTCCGCGAAGGCGAAGTCGAGAACGTCCGCAAGACTGGCGGCGTGATGGATAAGTTCATCAGCATGATGCAGGGGCTGAAGGGCGAATCCAGGCTGCCGCCCGAGGTGCGGATGATGCTGTGGAACATGGTTCACGCCACCATGTCGAAACACAACGCCAACATAAAGCCGATCTACGAGCAGCACGCCGTGCAGCTGACCGACCGCAATGTCGACTACAAGAAGTACCTGCCGGAGATGGCGACGTTGGTGCCGCCTGACGCCAGCTATGTAAGCACCAAAAGCGGCCGGGTCGACGCCGAAGGCCGATCGCCGCGGCGAGCTGCGGCTGCGCCCGGCGCTACCACAACCGCGCCCGCAGCGACCAGGCCGGCGGTGTCGGCAGAAGACATCAACGACCTCGATCGCAAACTAGGGGTTGAGTGACATGGCCGAACCCACAGTCGAAGACATAGCGGGCTGGCTGAAAGAGAACCCGGACCAGGAAGGCACATCCGACTACGTCCACATGGCGAGCGCCTACAAGGCGCTGCGGCAGCAGCAGAAAGGCACCAACGCGCCGCTGCCGCCGACCAAGACCTGGGGCGAGGACATGTGGGGCCGCGCCAAACTCGCCTTCGGTATGAAGCCGGGAGACATTGCCGACGCCGGCGAGGCCAGCCGCGGCATTACTGATTGGTGGAACAACAAGCCGGTGGAATCAAAGCCGGTGCCGGGCGCCGAAAACGTACCGAACCTCGAAGACATCATGGCGGCCAAGCGCCTGACCTCGGATCCGCGCAGTGTAGAGAACAGAACCAGCCGCATCCTGGCCGGCGCGATCGGCGGCGCCACCGACTTCGGCATCGGCGGCTACAACGCCGCGGCGCGAACGATCGGCAGCCCGGACTCGCAGCTGCCTTACGTCACGCCGCAGATGCTGGAGAACTCCGGCACGCCGGCGCTGCCGGAAGACGCGCCTTGGTATGAGCGGATGGGTGAAGGCGCCGGCAGCGCGTTCCTCGGCGGCGGCGCGGGCGCAGCCGCCGGCACCCTCCAGACCGCACGCCATGTCGCGGCCACGACCGGCGCCGCTGTACCTGTTGCCAGCACGGCAATGCGCATGGCCGTGCCGACGGTGGCACCGACGATAGGCGGCGAGCTCGGCGGCAATGTCGGCGGCTACCTCGGCGAGAAGTATCTGGGCGACCGCGAAACCGGCGCCTGGCTCGGCTCCGCGCTCGGCGGCACCGCGCACACGTTACCGAACGCTGGTCGGTCGCTGATCCACCAATGGTATGCCAGCGATGCCAGGCCCGACGCGCCGCAGATCGCCGACATGGCGCGGCGCCAGGGCGTCACGCCGACCGCGGCCATGCTCGGCAACGACAGAATCCTGCGCCGCGAGCAGACGCTTTCCGGCCAGCCAGGCAGCGCGGATGTGATCCAGGAAGCCCGCACCAACGCCCGCAACCAGATCGGCGCGGCCTACGATGCATCGGCCGCGGCGCGCGGCGCCGTCGACGTGCAACCGAACGCCGGAACGATCGGCGAGAAGATCAATACCGCCGCCCGCGAAAGCGCCGAGGCACTGCGCGGCGTCAGCGACCAGCGGCAAACAAACCTCAACGCCAGGATCCCGCAGGACACGCCGACGCACCTGGCGCCGATCCAGGAACGCGGCTACGGCATGATGACCGACCCTAACGCCAGGATCGGCCCGACCGAACGAGCCGCGATCGACTTCCGGGTTACTGATCAACTGAATCCATTGGCCAGCCGTGACGCCAGCGGCCAGCCGATGCAGGTGCCGGTGCAATCGCCTGGCATTGGCCACAACGGCGGCCCGCCGATGGGGCCGACCACGCAGGTGGCACCTTACGGCGATGTCGCCGGCTTCCGCACCGAGCTCGGCCGCTCGGTCGACACCCCGGCAGGCGGCCGGATGCCGCCGGTCAGTGCGCTCTATGAGCCGACCACCCAGGTCATGCGCGAGGCAGCCCAGCGTGCCGGCGTCGACCCGCGCGACTTCAATACCACCCAGAACGCCACTCGCGACATCATGCGGGAAACGCCCACCACACCTGGCGGGCTACCCGGCGACTACCACACGCTGCTGAACTACATCAAAGAGAACCCGTCCGCCGCGTTCGACTACCTGAACAGTCGCGGTCGGAAGGATCCGAACGTCCCAGGTATCCTGGAAGCCACCGGGCATCCCGGTGTCGGTGAGATCTTCGGCGATCTCATGCGCCTGATCGGCAACGAAACCATCAACAGTCCGCAGACCAATCCGCAAGGCGGCGCCCGCGGGCCTGCCAACTTCGCCAATGCCTGGACCGGCGCCGGCAAGTCCGGCATGCACCCGGACTCGCGAGCGACCATACTGGGTGACCAGCTGCCCAACGTATCCGACCAGGTTGCCCTGGCCACGCGGCTCAACGTGCCGACCAGCCAGGCTGGCTTGACCCGGTCCATCGGCGGGCAGGGCAACTCGGTTGCCAACAAGGTGCTCGGCAGCGAAGCCCTGGCGCAGCTCGGCGGGCATTACCTCGGGCCGCTCGGCGCCGTGCTCGGCCGCGTCGTCGGCATGCTGGCGCCATCCGACCTCCGCGCTCGGCGCGCCGGCGTATTGGAGGGGCCGACCGCGCGCAACGCCCTGTCCCAGGGGCCGTCGCCTAGCGGCATCAACGAACTGGCGGCGGCGATGACGGCCGCCCAATCGGCGCAGCAGCCGCAACGCGCGCCACTGCGGATCACGGTGCCTTAATGGCCTACATGGACGAGATGGCCTTGGAGCGGGAGAAGTCGAAGCAGGCAATGATTGCCGGCAAGACGCCGCTGCTCGGCGCCGACACCACCTCGATGCTGCATGCGTTGGGGGTCAACCTCGGCGTGGTGCCACCCGGCACGCCGCCCAGCCAGATGACGCAATTGCTGGAGGGCCTGGTTAAAGGCCCGGGCGCCAAGAACATCCGCGTCGATGAGCAGAAGCCACTCCAGGTGCAGCAGCTGATGGGCAAGGTTGCGTCCCTGCCGCCCAACCGCTTTGACGGCGGCGACGATATCGGCGCAGCCTTGCTCGGCGCCATGCCGAGCGCCAAAGACAAGGCACTCAACCGGCTGCTGCAACAGGAGAAGAACAAGCCGCCGGTCGGCGGTGGCACTCCAGCAGCACCAGGCACGCCGCCGGCCCCGGGCGCCAACCGCAACAGACTGTCCGGCAACGTGCCGCTGGCCAAAGCCAACGACTTGACCGGCGTCGACCCCAAGGTGGCACTGGCCGCCAAGGAATGGGCGCAGGTCTACAACAGTCGGCCGGACGCCACCCACACGGTGCAGTTCACCTCGGGCAAGCGCGAGGGCGATCCCCGCGAGCACGGCCGCGGCAACGCCTTCGACATGCAGCTGATCGATAAATCGACCGGCAAGGCGCTGGAGAACTACCGGACCAACGACCCCAAGACGTTCAAGGCGTACCAGGACTACGCGAATGGATTCCATCAGTACCTGGAAGCCAACCACCCCGACCTGGCCAAGCTGCATCGCTGGGGCGGCTACTTCTCCGGCGACCAATCGGTCTACGGCAGCCTCGACCAGATGCACCATGACTTCGCCGGCGATCGTATCGGCATGGCCGGCGGATCCTGGAAGGATGGCTTGTCGCCAGGCCAAGCCAAGCTGTTCCCCGGCCTGGTCCCGGGCGGGGGCCTGGCAGGCAAGCCGCCGATGGCGCCAGGCCGGCCGACCTTGGCCGCGCCCGCAGCCGCGGCGCCCGCGGCGCAGCCAGGCAACCGGACCTTGGTCGAGCAACGCCGGCCGGTCGCTAACTTCTTCGATAAGAACCCCACCGCCAAAGACCAGATGGCGGCGGCGGCCTACACCGAAGATAACAATTCTAGGGAGGGCCGCATCGCCGTACATGAGGCGGGGGCGAATCGCATCATCGCCAACGGCCGGCCGGTCACCGATATCATCGACCCCAAATACTACCAGGCGATGAACGACCCGGCGATGCGGCCCAAGTACGACGCCGCGCTGAAGCGGATCCAAACCGATCCGCAGTTCCGCGCCCAGCTGCACGCCGAGATCGATGAGGCGCACAAGAAGGGGACCAATTACTCCAACCTCGCAACGGACTTCGGCAGCGGCAAGACCGCGGCGAGCTCCAAGACCAACTCCACGCACGTCGGCACGGTCGGCGGCAATGACTTCTTCATCAAGAACAAGAACCCGGAGGTGCACGGCGGCACCACGGTGGCGAACAATCAGAAATGGCAGGCATCCACTGCGGCCGAGCTGAAGAAAGACCAGGGGGTGAAGCCGGCGGCGGCGCTTACGCCGCAAGGGAATCAGGTTACAAAGGAAGCTAGTCCACCGCCTGCACCGGCGGCTGCTGCGGATCCTGCCCCCAAAGCGGCCGCACCACCGCCACAGGCCGCGGCACCGGCGGCGCCCGCATCGCCGCCGGCAGCGGCCCAGCTCGGGCCGTCGGGCGAAGAGCCACTCGAACCGGAGCCGGCCGCCGCACCGGCGGCTCCGGCAGCGCCTGCGGTAGCAGCACCACTCCCACCTGCGCCCGCGGCAGCCGCGGCGCCGGTTAAGCCCCCGGCAGCGACGCCCCCTGCGCCACAGCCGGTCGCCAAGCCGGCGCCGCCAGCCGCTGCTCCGGTTAATCCAGCGCACGCGCTGCTCGATACCAAGGTGGTCGACCTGGTGAAGCGCGGCGGCACGCCCGACCAGGTCAGTCAGGCGCAGACCTACCTCGGCGATCGCACGCTGCGCCAGGCGATGGACATGCCGCTGATCGGCAGCCGGGTGGCCGAAGGGGTGAAACCCTACCTCGGCAAGATGGGGGTTACCCAGCAGCAGCTCGACGCCGCCTACAAGGAAGGCCCGCCGAAGGCCGCGCCACCCGGCAAGCGCAGTGACCTCGGCACCTCGGGCGCCACCGACTTCAGTGCCAGCAAACGGCTGGCGCCGGCGCCGGCCGAGGCAGCCGCGCCGGTCGACCCCAATGCAGCGACGTTGGATCCGCTTGAGCAGAAGCCCGTGCAGAACGATGACGGCTCAATCTCGACCGTGCGAACGATCGGCGTGGAGGACCAAGGCAAGGAGGTCAACATTCCTACCGTGCCGGCCGAGGGCGGCCGCGTAATGTCTGACGCGGAGGCGCGTCAGCGTTATGTAGAAACCGGCAAGCACCTGGGCAAATTCGACACGGTCGAGCAGGCCGGCGCCGCCGCGGAGAAGCTACACCAGGACGAAGCGGCGCGAATAAGCGAGCAGCCGAAGGGCCAGCAGGGCGCGATGACGCCGGAGATGGCCAAGGCGCTGACCGATGCCTACAAAGACGAAAGCCGGGTTGCGCCGGATATGCCAGCCCCGCCGGCCGATGCCATGCCGGTGCTTCCGGCGCAGCCTGCCACGCCCGCCGGTGGTACCGCCGGCGGGCTGTCGCTTGCGCCGCCGGGATTAAGCTCGATCCCGACCGGCGCGGTGGCGCCAGGCGCGCCTGGCAGCCAGGGCGGCAGCATTGCCTTGGCGGGAATGTTGCCGCCCATTGAAAACGCCACGTTCTCGTCGCCGCTGATCGACCAGACCGCGGCGCGCGGCGGCGGCGCCGGCATGGGCCTGTCGCCGATCGCGCCGCAGATCCTGCAAGGCTGGGGTTGGGGCGGCGGCAGTGGGATCGGTGCCGGCCTGGATTGGGGCGGTGGCGGCGGCTTCGACTTCGGTGGCGGTGGGATGCCGATGGGCGGCACCGGCGGCTGGTAAAGGCGGACAGTCAGTCCCGATCGTGCTCCGTCACAAAGCAATCGAAGCATTGCTCATGACCTAGGTGCTGCTCCTCGTCATCGAGTAGCTCGCGGCAATCGATACATCGTGCGCAATGGCATTCATCCGGTCCCGGCATCTTGTCACTATCAGCAACAAGCTTATCGCAATCCTCGCAATGCTCGACAGCAGGGTCATGCATCACCAGCGTGCGATCGTTATCTGTGGGGACCGCTGTCATAACCGTTTAGACCGCCAAAAATTTTTTCCCATTTTTCAACCTGGCCCCGGCGGCGCTACACATGCACGCCGTCGGAACCGGTCGATCAGGCCGCGAGCAGTCGCGCCTTGCGGCGCCGGTGCAGCCCGACCAAACCGAACAATCCCGCCACTAAGGCCGGCAGCCCGGTGCCGACCGCGGGGAGCGGGACCGCGGTGACTTGCGGGATGAGGAAGAACGAGTCGGGGCCGTCGTTGGCGTTGGTGATCCGAGCAAAGAACATGACCTGGTCCCCAGCTGAGACACCAGCCAGAGATAATCCAGATAACGTGTAGTCAGGAAATCCGGTGCCGTTATTTAACGGACTGATGTCATAGCCACCCGGCGGCCGGAACACGGCCAGGACGGTGTGCTGGGTGAGATTGAGGAACCAAAAACTCTCCAGAATCTGAGCATCGGTGCCTGCTTGATTTGAATCCAAGCCAACAGAGAAGCCGTTGAAGCCGCCGACAGCTGCGAGGAATGCAGCCCCAGGCGACAGGGAGTAGCCGGTGGTCCCCAGGAACTGATCCTGGGCCAGGCCGGATCCGCCGCCGCCGGGAACGGTCGCGGTGGAAAAGTAGCTGACGGTGTTCTGGGCGCCGTTGTTGTGGAAATCGTTATAGCCGAATCCAGACGGTTGAAGCGGCTGGGTCGCCCCGCAGATCAGGCACGGTAAGTTGGTGGTTTGCTGACCGGGTGCGGTTGGCGAGATCGTGATCGTCGCCGCGCCGTCGGTGATCCACGGCGTCGGGTCGAGGCCGAGGTTAACGATCGCGGCTTGCACAGGTACGGTGAATAGAAGCGCCGCCAGGGCGGCGCCGACTAAGCGGCTCATTTGGGTGGTTCCTCTGTTGGGATGTCGTCCGGTTCAACCTTAGCAGGCTTCTTGGTCTTTGCTTTGGACCTGTACAGTTTCTTATTGGTCTGTGGATCGGTGCGATCGGCAATCTGATTGCGCGTCCGAAACACCTTGGCGTCAATCAGCATCAGTTCGCGGAGCTGGAACTCGGGATCCATCGGCCGACTATATCTCAACTATTCTGGGACGCAACGCTTGCTTACTCAGAAAGGTTGAGTTAGGTGTGGGATATGACAACATTCCGCACCACCGCAGACATCATTAACGCGCTCGGCGGCATCGAAGCCATGGCCGAGCTGACCGGCACTTCGGAAAACGGCGTCTATAACTGGCGGGCAGGAAAGCAATTTCCCGCAGACACTTACCGGCTGCTCAAGGATGCACTGGAGGAAATCGGTCACGATGCGCCGGATCATCTATGGCCTATGCGTAAGGCTCCGCGAAAGGCTGCGAAAAGGTAATGCGTCCGCGGCCATGCTGCGCCGGGTGCTCTACCCGGCGCAGCAACTTAACAACAGAAAGGCGAAAACCATGAACGCACCTCGTCAACAGACGCGCCCGCTGCCCGATGTCGAGAACGACCATCGTGTCGCTGCTCTAGCAAAAGTCACGCAGATGCACGAAGACCTGATCAACGCTCAGAACACCATCAGTCAGATGCGGATCGATCTCAACCGCGAGCACGATCGCGTGCAGATGATGGTCGAGGAACGCGATCGCTACCGCCATGAGTCCTTGCGGCTGCACAAGATGCTGGTCGAGCTCACAACCCAAATGGCTAATATCGGTCTATTGACACGTCGCGCCGAGGATTACATCGCCGCGGTCCACGAACTGGATCATGCGCCGACCCCGACCACGGCGGCATTGAACGAGCTCGCGGCCGACCTCGGCGCCAAGCAATTGGAGAAAACGCCATGACCGCTGTCAGCGTCGTCATCAGGGGCAACGTCGACCCCAACAATACGTTGCGGGAAACCTGGGACGACATGGTCGTCAAATTGCGCGAGGCCGGGACCGACGAAGACCAGATCCACTCCATGGAGATGACGTTCTTCATGGGCGCCGCGCAGACCTTCACCAGCATCGACAAGGCTGCCGGCCGCGGCTTGCCGGAGCTGGCCGTCGCCATGCGGCGGATATTCCATGACGTAGACGAGCACATGAAAGCGCACATGCACATCCTGCGAACCGAGGGGAATGCCTGATGGCCTGGAAACCGGAGGTGCGGGTCCACAACGACGCCAAGTGGTACGACAACGCGATCCGCTGCGAGACTGAGGCCGAAGCCCTGGCCTACGCCAAAGACCTGGAAATGCGCTGGACTTCGGCGCGGGAGGTCCGCGCCACTGAGTGCAAAGACCCGGTGAACGGCCATTGGGTCGACGGCAAGTGGAAGTGGAATGAGGACGTGCGATGAGCCAGCCGTGGACCCACGTTTCCCCGCATAGCCCCGCATATCCCCGCATCAGCGAGCATTACGTCGAGCCGTTCTGGGTCAGCGAGCGATTGTTCCAAGAGGAGCATTTCCACGGCAGGCTCTATGACCCGGCCTGCGGCTTCGGCCGGATCGTCGTCGCCGCGCTGAAAGCCGGCCTCGACGCATACGGCACCGATATTGTCGACCGCGGCGGCAGCGGGCCGGACTCCTACCACGGCTACCCGCTGGAGGATTTCCTCGACCACGAAGGCGTACACGACAACATAGTGTCGAACCCGCCCTTTGACGTATTTGAAAGCTTCACCTTGCACGCGCTGGCGCTAGCCAACCGCAAGGTCGCGTTGATCATACCAACGGCTCGACTGAATGCCGCCCGGTGGCTAGCAGACATGCCGCTGCGGCGGGTGTGGCTCCTGACGCCGCGGCCGTCGATGCCGCCAGGCCACGTTATCACGGCCGGCGGCAAGGTGGGCGGTGGCAAGTCGGACTATTGTTGGTTGGTATTTGAACATGGATTCACAGGCGCACCAGAATTGAAGTGGCTACATCGAGATGGAGTCGTATGATGGTTAATCCTTCACGCTTCAAACGGATAACGAGGCCCACTATGCCGAACGTGCGGTTCGTCTATCTGACCATGCCCCAGAATGAAACCGTAGTTCTCAACGTCAACACCGGCGACACGCACAACCGCTACCAGGTCAACCGCGACCAGCTATTCTTACTGAACAAGCAGATCGTGGAGATCCTGGTCCGCAACCGTTTCGACCACGAAGACCAGCTGGTGCTCGACCTGGAAAAAGCTGCTACGCTGTAACCTGTTGACGAGAATCCCTTACGACTTCATGACGGCGCAGGTAGGCCTCAAACGCCTTTTGTGCCGTCATTTTCTTGTGCACGCGGTCGACCTTCATCTGGTCGACGGTGTCATGGGCCAGGCAAACGCGCACCACCACCGGCTTGGTCTGGCCGGAACGATATATCCTGGCGATCGTTTGCTCCCACATCTCCGGTGACCAGGTGGGAGAGATCCAGGCCATGTCGCAGCCGCCGAATTGCAGGTTCAGGCCATGGCCGCCCGAAGCCGGGTGCAGCGCCATGAACGGCAGCTTCCCCTCATTCCATTGGGTGATGTATTGATCCGATGCCTTGTTGGTGACCCCCGCGCCGAGATACGGAAGATCCTGGCCGAGCAGCCCGCGCAGCATTTCCAGATCCTCGCGATACTCGTAGACGATCAGCACCGGCCCGTCGGCGCCGTCGATAATCTCTTCGACCCACTCCTCCTTCTCGCCGTGAATCCGATGGGTCACACCATCGTTATAGACGAAACCGTTGGCCAGCTGCGCCAGCTTGCCGGTCGCGACCGCGGCCGACTTGGCGATGACGATGTCGCCAGTGTCGGCCTCCAGCGCCAGCTCCTGTTCCATGTCTTCGTATTGCTTGCGGGCGTCGGCTGGAAGATCGACCCGATCAAACAGGATAAGAAGTTCCGGCAATTGCGGCAGCTCGTCGTCGCGCAAGGTGACGCAAAGCGGTGCAATCTCGCGGTTAATGACTTCCTCCGCACCCGGCAGCGGCGCCCATGTGTAGCCTTGGTAATCCGTCGCGTAGAACCGCTCGCTACGCCAGCGGTAGAACGATTTCCCCCACAAACCTCCGCGGGTTACCACCGTCGCCGGCATAAACAGGTTCTCGGCGCCTGACGGCCGCAGCGTGCCGGTCAAGCCCCAGACCATCTTCCAGCGTTTGGCATAGCGCAGCAGCTTGCGAGCTCGCACGCCAGACGGATTGCGCAGCTTGGATATCTCGTCAATCACCAGCAGATCGAACAGCGGATGCTCGTCTGGATATTCCACCAGCTGGTCGAGCAGCCACTGCACCACGTCGATGCCGATGATGGTGAGATTGTATTCAACCGCGTTCGACAACATGTCGACGCGCTGCTTGGGCGAGCCGGTGATCACCTGGTAGGTCAGGCCTTTGGTGTGCGCCCACTGCGCGATCTCGTCCGGCCAGACGTTGCGGGCCACGCGCTTCGGCGCGATCACCAGCGCGTGGCGGATGTGACCGTCACGGAATAGCTCCTCGATCGCGGTCAGCGCGGCGATCGTCTTGCCGCCGCCCGGGCGCGCCACCGCGATCTTCTCGTCGGACTCATAGAGCGCCGTGGCAATGCGGTGCTGGTACGGCCGCAGTTCCGATTTCTGTCGCATGTTCACCACTCAAAGTCGTTCATGGGGCGGGCCGTCGCGTAATGCTCGCACCAATCATCCTGGTTCAAGAACGCCGGCGCGTTAATGACGGGACGATAGATCGGCGCGCCATCATCCGCCTCTTGATGACAGCGGTTGAACACATCGACACGCAGCTGCGCTTCCGACTTACTGTAGGGGCCGTAGACAGCGACGATATCGTCCACCGGATGGGTTACGCTGCTATCTTCACCGACCGTCGTACAGACGATCTCGCGGATGACAACCATGCACCACCAACCAGCACCCGGCTTTACCCACGGCGGATTGAATGGGAGCTCACTATGCTTCTTCCGCATCATGACACCTTTGCCCGCCGCGCCAGATCCATGAGCCAGTGCCACTGCTTGTCGCTGAACTTAACGACACCGAAGGTATCCGCGTGGCTCTGCATGCCGACAAGAAAGCGTCTGGCGCGCTCGTTAAGCGGACTGCGCAATATCTGGTGGATCAGCTGATGCAGCGCGGCCGCGGTCATGCTCTGCTGGCCGCTTGGCGATTCCGTTTTGGGTGGTGGCTTATGTGGCGCCGATCGCGCCGCCTCGCCGATCGAGCCGACCAGGTCATGCCAATCCAGGCCGTGCTGCTTCAGCAGCGCGGTGATCTTAGCCGCAGCCGACGAACTCTCGCCGGCCTGGTCGGAGCCGAGCATCAGCAGGAGCTTATTGAGCCGGCCGCGCACCTCGGGTGGAATCGGACGGGCCGGCATCACTTGCCCTCCCACTTGGAATAATACGGCTGCACGGTTTCATCGGACATCAAGGGGAGCCCATCGGTCCAATCGAAGCCTTCGCGCATGATGCCGCGCAGCATGTCCACGGCGCCGTCGACGCGGTCCTCGGCAACCTCGACTAAAACCTCATCGTGCGAGTGCAGCCGCACCGACAGGTCCGTCTTATCCAACCGCACTAGCGTGCCGCGCAGCATGTCGGCGGCGACCGCCTGGACCACGTTCTCGGTCAAGGTGCCGTGCCAGATCTTGGCGCGGTTGTAGCCCTTCCAGAACCGCAGCTCGGTGCGCTGGCCAATGACTTGATCGTCGTCATCGAGCTCATCGACCAGCTCGTACTTGATGCCGCGGTAGGCGATGCAGCGACCGGACGGCAGCTCGCAGAACAGCGTGCCGCCGAGCACCTGCGGGTGGTAGACGTAGGCCAGCCGGCCGATGTGCTGGGTGATCTTGGGCTGCTCCAGCGCCCGGTTGGCGGCGCCCCACAGGCCGTAAGATTCATCCTGGGTATGCTTGCCCCAGAAGCGCACGCACCACGGGTTGATCCGGCGCCATTCATGCACCACCTCCGCGGCCTCGTCGGGCGACAAATACAGGCCATAGCCGGCACCCATAGCGATCAGGGCGCCGGAAGCGCCGCCGAAGCCGAGCGCGAGCTCGGCGACCTTGCCGCGCTGCCGTAACGGTTTGGTGATTTCTGTTACGTCCAGGCGGGACATGCCGGCGGCCGTGCGGGTGTAGAGGTCCGGCAGCGAGGGGTCGGCATCGATGTCGCTGAAGATCTTGAGCCGGTCGAGCGCGCCTTTACTCTTGGGGCCGGCCAGCCACGGTAGGATCCTGGCCTCGATCTGGGCGAAGTCGCTGACAACAAACATGTTTCCAGGCGCCGCCACGAACGTCGGCCGGATCAATAGCGCCAGCTTGCGCAGCGCCGGCGTGTCGTCGCCGAGCGCAGCCAGCTGGTCGTAGTCCGCGCCGTTAAGAATCGCCTCGATCGCTTCGTGCTCGTAATCGAGGTAAGCCCTTGTGAGGTTCTGGATCTGCACGCCGCGGCTGGATGCGCGTCCCGTTTGGGGTGCACCGTTGAACTGGTACTGGCCGTAAATCGTATCCCCGACCTCCTGGGCAAGGATGCGGCCGTATTTGGCGGGTGTGGTCGACCCGCCATACAGGCGGATTTCCAGGGCGCGCTGCTCGCGGTGGTGTCCGATTGTCCGGCAGTAGGGAATCAGCTTCTCGACGCGAGGGCGCGTCAGGGAATACTTAGCGGGCCTGGTGATCTTGCCCTCTTCGTCCTCTTCCTCCTCCCGCTTGGTCAGCATCTCGATGCCGTCCGACGGCAGGTGGTGGCACAGCCAATTGGTCAGGTTCTTGACCTGGCCGACCCCGGTCACATGGCCGGCCGTGATCTCGCGCAGTTCCTGGCCGCCGCGGACCTTGGCGACCTTGGCGAGCTTGTCGGCCTTCTTGGCAAACTCGATGTCGACCCCTATGCCGCGGTCGTTGACGGCTTCCATGGCCCAGTATTCTTCCCACTCGCGCATCGGCAATTGCCGGGTGCGGAGAAACAAGCTGCGCATCGCCTCGATATCGCCGAGCGCGTAGCGGCAGAACAACGCCCATTCCGCCGGGTGAGATTGTGGGGTCGCGGTCGAGTCCGGCATGCAGAACAGTTTGATGTAAATGGCGCCGTCTTCGACCTTGGCCGTGCTGCCGGACATCTTGCAGGCGCTGGCCAGGTCGGGCGGCAGGCCGGCCGCGGTCGCCTGCACCGACGGGTCTATGCACATATCGATCATCAATGGTGGCGCGTCCACCAGCGTGCGGTTCCAGATCGTGCGATCGAAGCCGGCGTTGAATGCCGCGAACATCCCGCCGCCGCGGTAGAGCGCCTGGCTGTAGAACTCAGTTAGATCCAGCGGCAGGTGCTGCCAGGCCAGCGCCGCGCCTGGCGTCGGCGCAGTGATGATCTTGGCCGGCGCTCGGCCGATCGCGTAGGTCAGGATGATGGCCGCGGCATCGCGGTCGCAGGCATAGCGCCAGGCACCGGCGGTCTTCAGGTCTTCGCCGGACTTTGTCTCAAAGTCGAACCAGCAGATGCGGTCGGGATCGAAGGTGGCGGACATAGGATTCCCTGGGATGAGTGGGAAAAACCTAGGCCCCGAAGGGCCTAGGGGAGATGCAGGGGAGATGTAGGGGAGTTACGCCGCCGGTGGGCGGCGCCGCTGAGCCGGCCGGACGGGCGGCACGGCGTTGTCCTCGACCAGGGCGGGCTTGCTACGGCGCGGGGCTGCCGCGGCCGCAGGCGCTGGCTTCGGCGGCTCCGGTACATCAACCGGCGCAGCTTCACCCGCCGACTTCAGGTTGCCCTGCATGTCGGCCCAATCCACGATCTCGAACACCGGATTCCAAATCCAGCCGTAGTCGGAATGCTTGTATTTTTCCGACTTGAACTGGATGACCGGGCAGGGATAGGCGCGATCGGTGCGGAGCTGGGACTTCACCGCATCCTCAAGCTTCTTAAAGCCCTTCATCGTGCCGACCGAGCCGTTCTTGAACTGCACCTCGGCGCCCTCATCCTCGCCGTTCAGGCACACAGCCTCAAAGCTGCGCTGCTCGGCGAAGTTGAAGCCGTCGATCGGGCCTGGCTTGGGCGGCTTCGGCTCGTACATCGGCACCATCACCTCGCCGAGCCTCTCATTCTTGCGGGTGCCTTGGTAGTTCGACCAGCAGATGTAGCCGTGGCAGATCGAGAGAAGATTGATCCACCACTTGCTGCCCACTTGCATGGGCTCATCGGCCTGGCCGACGTTCCAGGTGCCGTCGTTCTTAGAAAGCTTGATCAAATCCTTGCCGCCGCCGGCTACCAGGGTGGTGGCCTGGGACTCCTCAATCCCAGCTAGCAGCCGGTCGGCGAGGTCGTTCGACAGGGCTGTCGAACCAAGGGATCGCTTGACGATATCGTTCATGTTCGCGTGTCCTTCTGGTTAAGTTCTATTGACCGGCGCAAATACCAAAACCGGCCAGGTATTGTGTCACGAACCCTGTTCGTGACGCAATTGCTTGAGCGCCGCGGCGAACTCTTCGGTGGCTTTGGCGTGATCGATCGCCGGCGCCGGATCGCTGTCCGGCGCGATGACTGTCTCGTCCGTTGGCGGCGCCACGCGCAGGTTGTCGGGGATCTTGACCTTCAATCGCTTGGCCACCTTGTCGGCGACGGCGAAGGTTTGCAGCTTGTGCTGCCAGATTTCATCCTGGCCGAAGCCGAGCTTGGTCAGTTCATTGTTGACGATGTCTTCATCGATCCACTGGCGCAGCTTGGTGCGCAGCTTCAGCTTCCAGCCCGGGACGGTGCCGCCGTTCGTCAAATAGCTGTGGATGGCTTCGTCCACCTGCTTCTTATAGTCGGCCGCCATATCGGCGAGGTACTTGGCCTTGGCCAGAAACTCACCGTAAGCAGCGGCGCTGCCGGCGTCGACTTCGGATGCGCGCAATTGCGCCGGCAGGATTTCCAGATTCAGATCGGCTAGCTCAAACAACGGCCCGGTGTGCATCGGGCAGATTGGCCGGCCCGGACACCAGCGGCAGTGATCACCAGCCTTCAATGGTGGATTCTTGCCCAGCGCGGCGATGATCGCCAGGTCGACATCCTCGATGAACATGTCGACTTCAGTCCGGGTTATTATGGTGTGGGTCAGTCGCTGCTCGGTGCGCGGCTGGATGATGGCCACGGCGTAGCGTTTCTTGTTGAACATGGAGGGCAGCTCCTCCATGGCGCCGGCGAAGTAGAACAACAACTGCGGGTTAACGCGGTCGCCTTCGGGATCTTTATAGACCGCGGGGACGATCACGCCCTGGCCGAACTTCCAATCGACCATCAAGACAAACTTCTTATTGGCCAGCAGCAGATCGCATGTTCCAAAAGCCCCAGGAACACCCGGGAATTTAACCTTCAATTCATTGGCGACGACATGGAAGCCGCCGCCGTATTCGTTCATCAGCTCGTACAAGGTGTCGATCGCGGGGAAAATGGAATCATTAAGGTGATGCAATTCGAGCACACGATCGTAGAATGTCTCGCCGAGCATTTCCTCGGCCGCCTCAAGCATCGCAGTCGAGGATGGAAAACCGTCGGTGTACATGGCCATCAGTCGGTCCATGGCCGCATGCATGGCCGAGCCATAGTTCGCATATTCGCTGGGGACTTCTTCCTGATCGGGCAGCCGTTGCAGCAGCTGAAATGAGCCCGGGCAGTTGAGCAATCGATCCGCGGTCGAGCCGCCGATCACGGTGGAGTGCTTGGTCATGTTATGCTCTCGTTTCCTGTTTCCTGTGCATATGAGGACATAGATCTCGATGCCTGTCAAATATTCTGTGAAAGAGAGTGTGATCGAGCGCGAGCTGCGCTTGCGGGTCGAGGAACACGGTGGCGAGTGCATCAAGGTGCAGGCGATCGGCCGGCGCGGGTTCTTCGACCGGGTGGTGATTCTACCGGGCGGCCGGACGGTGTTTGTCGAGGTGAAGCGGCCGAAAGGCGGGCGAGTCTCACTGCACCAGATCAAGTACCATGAGCGTTTCGCCGAACTAGGGATAGCGATTGCGCTGGTGAAGACCTCGGCGGATATTGACGCGCTGCTGAAATAGTGCGGCCGGCAGGGGGCGAAATCCCTGCCGGCCAGAATCCACCCATCCCTAGGTGACCAGACAACAAGGAGTCATCCGATGACCAAGCTTTACCATCCCGGCCAGCCAGCGCAAGCCATACCGCTGGAGCCAAAGCCGGTGAACGAATACCGCGAGATATGGCGCCGGATCCGGGACAACGGCTACGACGTAATACCCTTGAGGGGCCGGGACGGGCCGTTCAAGGGCTGGCCGAGCGAACCGAATGACGACGCCGCGATCGCGCAGTGGCACGGCAAGGCCGCAGGCATGCGCATGTACGGCAGCAAGGCCTTTGTCATCGACCTGGATGTGCGCACTACCCAAGTGCGCGAGGCGCTGCTCGCCGCATTGTCGAAACGCTGGCCGGCGTTCATGGCAGGTTGCTTGCGGCGGACTTCAGGGTCGACCACGCTGGCCTTGATCGGGCAGTGCGCCACCGTGCGCAAGCGGCATTGGACGGCACGGTTCAAGCCGCGCGCCGGCGACAAGCCGCACCTGGTCGAATACTTCACCGGCAACGATAAGCGATACGTCGCGGTGCATGGATTCCATTCCGAGGGCCGGTCGTATGGCTACATCGGGAGATCGATCCTCGACGTGCAATTGTCCGACCTGCCGTGGTTTCCCGAGATCGATATTCCGTCGATGATCGGCGAGTGCGAACAGGTGATGGTCGATCTTGGGCTCGAACAGATCATCGCCACGCAGACGCACATGCCAGGCGAGCGGGTCTACGATCTGAAGCCGGACGATATCATCATGCTGTCGGATGGCGAGCGGCTAACACTGGCCGAGCTCGACAAGCGCGCCGGCGTCAGCAGGATCAAAGCCTTCGCCAACATCTGGGATAAGGAATCCAAAACGCGCGATCGCGTGCTGGTCAACCGCTCCGGCGGCGCCGGCCTGTGCCTGTGGGACACCAAGACCGGCGTGTCGCACCGTTGGCAGTCGCTATCGCCGGCAGAAGACCCTGAGTTCATGCGGCAGCTGAAAGAGTTGAGGCGCAATAACACGAACCCTTGGGAGAAATGAGATGAATAAGCGATCTGACATAGCGCCGATGCCGGACAAGCCAGACGATACAGATCCGATTGAAATCAAGATCAACTGGTTATTAAACACGCACGGCTATGATGCGCGCGCCGATCGAGTGGTGATGCTGTATGAGCCATCGCACTACTGCACGATGGTGCTGAAGGCGTTTCAGACGCTGTACATGCCGTGGTGGATAGAGGAAACCGGGCCGCAGGGTGGTGTGAAGCGCAAGCACGCATTCGCAGCCTGGATGTTGCACGCCGATCGGTACGAGATCGCCGGCGTGCGGCTGCGACCGGACATGCCGTTTCCCTGCTATTGGGAGGACGGGCAGTTGTTCAAGAACACCTACCGGCGGCCGCAGCACACTGCGACGGGCGGCAGCGTGGATCTGTGGATCAAGTTCATGGAGCATTTGATACCCGATCAAACCGAGCGCGAGTGGTTCTATGATTGGCTGGCGTACAAATACCAAAACCCGCACATTCCGGGCGTTGCCGTGATCATGGTGGCAGCCGGTATCGACGGCCCGGTGTATGGCGCCGGCCGCGGCAAGCTGAAGGAAATACTCTCGCGCTTGATGGGGCCGCGCTACGTCAAGCCGATCGACTTCGACCTGTTCGCCGGCAAGTCCGGCCAGGCGGATTATACCGATTGGGCGGCTTACGCCACGCTGGTGGTGGTGTCGGAATCCAAGGACACGCTCGAAAGCGGGAAATGGGCCGCGCAGCGTGCCGTCTATGAACGGGTCAAGGAGATTGTCGATCCGCGGCCGGTATTGCGCACCTTTACGATGAAGAACCGGCAGGCATTTGAGGCGATCGCGTTCACCAGCTACCTGATTTTCTCCAACAACTTTGATCCGTTGCAGATCCCGGACAACGATCGACGGGTGACCGCGATCGCCAACGGCGTGCAGATGACGCCGGAGATGGCCCAGGCGCTGGATGAGTGGATGGAAGAGCCGGCCAATATCGCCGAGCTGGGGCGGTGGCTGGAATCCAGCGATCTCACCGGGTTCAACCCCTACGCGCCGCTGAAGACTGCGACCAAGTCGCGGATGCAGGCGATGAGCCGCAGCGAGTTCGATGACGCGGTCGCCGATGTGCGGCGCATTGTCGGCAGTGGTGGATTGTTCACCCGGCCGCAGATCCAGACGGCCGTATTGGCGCGCATGGATGGTGGCGATGGCGTCAATCTCGCCAGTATGGTCCGCAGCCAGATCCGGCGAGTGACTACCGAGGCGCCGAGCGAGGTCGAACTTCGGGTCGATGTCGGGGGCCAGCCGCGGCAGCGGGTTTACTGCTGGATCGGCTATGCCGGGCCGAAGATACGGAACAAGGAGGGCGCCGCGGAGATGGTCAAGGCTACGGCAAAACAGCTCGAAACGGGTGAACCGGGCAATCCCAAAGACATGGCGGCGGCGATGAAGCGAGCGGGATTTGGGGTTTCTGGGACTACAGATGACGACTAGCGCCGGCCGGGAGGAGAACAAAGGGTGATTAATCTGGAACTGGGATCGGTTTGGGATTTGTTTGGGATTTGGATAAAAGTGTAATGAAACCAATAAGTTATCTAAACCCAATCCCAACAATCCCAATATATGCCTTTAACCAGTATATATAAAAACATGTATGTTATATGTGTATGGATTCCTCCGCTTTTCCGGGTTTGGGATTTGCGCGGCATTTCGGCTGCGCGGCTTGCTCCCGCCCGGCCGGCGTGCTCTGGTGTTGTTGCCCTGGCCGGGTTCCGTTTTTCATAGCTTCGCTCGCGCACGCGATCGGAGCCGAGGCGCACCCGAGATCACCCCGGCCAGGATGTGATCTCGGGTTGCTGCTTTATGGAGGCGGTTTTGACCACTTGGGTTGTTTTATGTACGTGCTGCCACCGCGAGTACTGCCAGTTAACTGGGTTCAGTGCTTACGCAGATTTTAGGACACCGGACCACCAGGCTATCCGGCATTCCTGGGAACCTGAGCCAATACCGCCCACGCCGACTGAGCCAGTGCAGTACGACCTGGTGCTGCGGCGGTCTAGTCGCCGCGGTGCTCGTTCGGGATCCCGAACCGCTCGTACATGTCCATCAGGCGCATGATCACGCTTGGCACTTCTGAGGTGCCGTCGGCCATGCGATAGATGGTTGACCGGCCCATGCCGAGCAAGCGATGCGCGGTGCTGATGTTGTAGCCGAGCCTGGCCAGGCCGGCGATGAAGCGTTCCTTGGTCATGGAATCGACCCCTGGCCCCTCTGCGGGATTTTCCATGGGCGTTTCCGGGCTTGGGCTGGAATTGTGCCGGCCGGATAATAGCCGGTGAATTTGCCTGGCCTCGATCGTATCGATCGGCGTTTCGGAATGACGGTTATGGCTGGCAATGGCTCGATCTATAGAGAGTTTATAGGTTTTGTTCATGGCGATCCTCATATTTGTTGAGAAGGGATAATTTACCCCTGCGTGGGTTGCAAGTTGCCGCATTTCTGCCGCATTTCAGCTCGGCGCGCGCCGGATCCTGCTGAAAAGCTAGCAAAATCAACGGTTTAGGTGTATATGCCACGCGCACGCGGGCGCCCGCGTGCGGTCCAGCACGCGGCCGCGGTCCAGCACGCGGGCGAGCGGCCGCACACGGTCCAGCACGCGGGCGAGCGGCCGCACACGGTCCAGCACGCGGGCGAGCGGCCGCACACGGTCCAGCACGTGGCCGCGGTCCAGCACGCGCACACGGTCCAGCACGCGGGCGAGCGGCCGCACACGGTCCAGCACGCGGCCGCGGTCCAGCACGCGCACACGGTCCAGCACGCGGGCGAGCGGCCGCACACGGTCCAGCACGCGGCCGCGGTCCAGCACGCGCAAAAGCGCCCGCGGGACTAGTCCCGCGGGCGCCTATAGTTGGGGTTGTCACCATACGCCTAGGCGTTCCAATGCCTCGCGGTCACGTTGCGCCATAATGCGATATTCCCGCGGCATGGCGTCGAAGTGCGCCAATACCTCATCACGGATTAGCCTTTGCTCTGCGGTCATAAACAAGCATGCGCCAATGCTGGCCAGATAGGGATTGCACGATAGCATGGCGCCTTGCCACGCGGCCGCGGCTAGCGTTTCACTACGCGGGCAACGGGCGAGCAATTGCCCGCGGTTTTTTCCTCGCGTGGCATAGGCGCCGGTTAACGCAAGCTTAGCTTGTTCTGATAATGCCATTTTGTTTTAGCCTCTGTTGTCGGCGTGATTGCCGCTCATGCCGCGGGCGCGCCCGCGGCATGCACTGCAATCAAAGCGGCCGGTATGCTCGCGTTAGGCAAAAGCTAAAGCAAAAGCGGCCGATTTTGATAAAGCGGATTCCGCCTATTCGGCGTGTGCTGATATTGAGCATGATCATGCCGCTAATTGATATTCAACGGGCGCCGCGATCGGCGGGACAACAAAGCCCAACGCGACTCCCTCGCGTTTCGCCTTGTTGCCTTTTGGCGACAAGCCAATAACGACGCCATGCGGATCAAGGTGCCGCAAATCGTGCTGGTCGCCATCGATAACATGGAATCCATTCCACATCAGCGGCATGGCGCCCGCGAATATGACCGCAACATTATGACCGCGGGCGAGCAAGTCTAAAGCTTGCGCTTCATTGTTTTCCGAGCGGCTAAATGTCAGCGAATAGTTAGCGGGCAATTGGCGATTAAACCTAAGATGATTCTTTGTGTAATCGACATATTGCACCATGGGGAAAGCGGAAAAGATTGTGTGCAATCCTGGCGTGATTTGTTCGCCTGATATCTGTGACAGATACGCGGCGAGCTCGGGCGATACAAAGATACGGATTCCCTCATATGCAATATCCGTTGCGCCATTAGGGCGGACCGCTAGCGCCATACGCTTGCGTTTTGCTTTGCGGATAGAACGCGCAACATGGACTAGGAACTCAACGCAATAGGCGTTGCGTTCTGTCATGAAATAGCGTGCTTTGCGTTCGCGGGATTGCCGCACCTTATTGGTTCCGGTCGCGTGTGATACCATGGCCGCTTGTCCGCTTTCGCGACCAAGGCAAAGCAATATGCACGCGGGCGATGCATGCGAGCACAGATTAGTGACGCCATCGCCTGATTTGTGCGGCGCCATATAGTTGATAGCGTTTAGATAGTTGAATTTGGCCGCTTTGATTGCCTTTGGGCTATCAATAGAAAACATAGCCTTGAATTGAAGCTTAACGCGCATTGTTCTGATTCCTGTCATGTTCTGTTGTCGGCGTGATTGCCGCTCATGCGGCGCCGAGCTCGGCGCCGCATGCACTGCAATCAATAGCCGTATAGGGCCGGGTCACAGTGCATCACGCGGACGCGGCGCCCGTCGAAGTTTCCCGAAAGGATATCGTCCGCGGTATCGGCCGCGCCGAGATTCTCGATTCGGTCGCATGTGACAACGTCCGCGGGATTATCGCGGATTAGGCGCCGAAACGTCCGCGCCGCGTGATTAAAATCCGGCGTGATAACGTCCGCTTCGATTGTGTCGCAATAGATGTGGTACATGGGCGAGCTCTTTCCTGTTATGGTTCAACGGCGCTTATATTGTCCCTATCGGGATAGGAGTCAACGGTTTTGTCAGATAATCTGAGAAATAAACCGCGGCCGCAAAGCGGCAATGCGGCATGGAAAGCGGCCATGCGCCGAGCTCGCATAAAGCCCAATTATGCCAATAGGCGCCGATGCATTGCCATTGCGCGATCTAGCGGGCGCCAATGCGGTATGCTTGCGTTAGTCGGCGTGCCTTGCTGTCAGAGCCATGGCGGTCGCATGATGCAAGGCGCAAATCGCATAAGGGAAGCAAAGCGCAATGCCACAAGCACGCCGACTAATAGAAGCAACAAAGGCGCCCGGGATAGATTCAAGCGAATCGGCGCAGAGCTCGGCGCCGACAATAGCGGCTAATAGCTCATTAAGAGGCATTGTTCGCGACGCATTGTTGGGGATTTTAAGCGATAGCTCGGCTAGCGCGGCCGCGAAAGCAAGCGCCGGCCGCACCTTGATGCAATACTTTGCCGATGAAAGCGCAACAGCAAAGCGCCGCGGCGCCGACATGACCGCGGCCGAGCTCGATCAGGCCATATCCCAGTTGCATCCCAATCGGCAGGTTTAGTGACCTAACCCATTGATATTGTTGGCCGGACTATCTGTTAACCAAACAGATGGTAGGCGTTGCCGATCGGCAACCCAGGCACAAAGCGCAATGATATCAATGCATTGGCATGCAAAACGGGAATCGCAAACCACGGCATGCACGCTGCGAACGACTCGCAATCGATCGAGCACCGAAAACGCCAATCAAATCAAGGGCTTGGCCCGAACCGCCCCCTGGCGGGGCCGCGTTGTCCGAGCGGCCGGGTCCGCAATGCTGCGTGGCAAATTTCCGCGGATTTGAAGCATGGTATTTGCTTTGAAGCATGGTATTTGCTTTGAAGCATGGTATTTGCTTTGAAGCATGGTAATCACGCCGACGAAACGTCGCTAACAATTACCATACCCGCTACAGGGTATTTCCTTTATCCTTTTCCGGCGCGGAAAATACCCCGTCCAGCGCATTAAAAAACTCTTCCACCCATTCATCCTTCACCCACACGCCTGTCTTGCCCGACGCCACGCCGGCCGCGCGCAGCATTTTCTGCAACTGCGATTCCGCCGCCGGCAACGGCTGCGCCGGCGCTTCATCGATCAACTCAAGCGGCCTTGTTGCAACCGCGGTGGTGTCGAGCGCGACTGTCGGATCGTAGTCGCCGCGGTCGACATGATGCGGCGCGCTGTTCTTCCAGAATTTACTCGGCCTGCGATCGATCGGCACCTTCGGCACCTGCATCATGTGCACGCTCATGTCGTAGACGTGCTCGTCATCGCTGCTGATTGGAATGTTGCGCCGGTGACCGCGCCGCAAATAGATCCGACCGGCTTCGGTCATGCCAAGTTCACCCCAGGAATCGAAGGCGTAGCCGGCCTCCATCAGCTCGCGCGCGACCGAGTGCAGCGTATTGTAGTGCGCGCCCTCTTCCAGCGCGTGCAGCGCGGCGAGGGCTTCCGCCGATACCATCATGTGCTATCCTTTCATTTGGCTTATGCTATCGGAAACTCGCTATGGCGGCCATTGTTCGACCGAAACAGCAGATCTTGTTTTCCGAACGCCCGCGTGGCGCGGTCCCGGCCGACTTGCTCGATGCGCAGATCGCCAATCTCATCGTCGCGATAGAATCCACCCAGGCTGCGCTGGCCGATATCCGCCGCGATGACGGAAAAATAGCAAACAACAGCGTCGGCCAGGAGCAACTCAGCTTCGATCTAAAACACATTCGCGCAGAAGTCACCGATATCGAGCATCGCATCGTCGCCGCGGCCGATAAAACCGCCGACGCGATCAGCGTCGTCGTCCAAAGCGGCCGCGATACCGATCTCAGAGCCAGTGATGCCGAGGCCGCGGCGATTTCCGCCGCGCAAATGCTCAGCGCGATCTCACACGGCAACGTCAACGCGCTGGATTCCGCCTCCGACGCGGAAAACGCCGCGGACAGAGCAGAATCTGCCGCGATCGACGCCAAGAACTCGGCAAACTACTCGGATGCGCAAGCCGACAACGCCATTGCGGCCAAAGATGAGGCTTTGCAGTGGGCCGAGTACCTCGGCGGCCCGGTTATTGATAATTCCACGGCGTTGGATTTCATCAACAGCTCGGCTTTTCCCGATGGTTTGTTCTACCAGCCGGTTTCCGGCATGGGCGGCCTCGGTGGGTTGTTTTCGGCCAAGTGGTGGGCGGTTTATTGCCAGCAATTGGTCGGCAATATCGGTTTCTACTACCTCGGGCCGTGGTCTTATCAACCGATTCCCGGCGAAACCAACCCGAATACGGGTGAGAAGGTGCCGGACCCGCTGGCGATCGGCAGTTTCTATTATGACACCACCAAGAACTCGATCATGGTCTGGGACGGCACGGCTTGGCAGCCGCCAGGCGTCACCGTCGCGCCGGGATTCCGAGCCCGCTACGTCTACATCGCCACCGCCGGCCAGGTGACGTTCAGCGGCCTCGATATCAACGGCAAGGCGCCGCTGTTTAGCAATGAGGGGCATGACGTTTACCTCAACGGCGTGCGGATCCTGCCAACCTTCGATTACACCGTCGACGTCAACGCCGATTCCATGACGCTCGTTGAAGCACCCGGCGCCGGCGCGGTCATTCAGTGGGATCTGATGATCCCGCCCGATCAGATCAATTCTGCCAAGGTGGACTGCTTCAAAGTCGAGCCGCTGATCCCGGACGGCACCAAGAAAACCTTCACGCTGACTTACATCGATCCGACCGCGGGTCCGCCGGCGGTCGCGACCTCGATCGGCATCGGCGCGCAGCTGATGGTCAGTCTGGATGGAGTTATCCAGGAGCCCGCGGTCGACTTCAACGCCAGCGGCAGCACTTTGACAATGACAGTGGCGCCGCCGGTCGATTCCCGGTTCTGGGCGATCTGGTTTAGGCCGCATGTGCCGGTGGTGCTGCCGCCATGAGCCAGAACCTGCGCGTAGCGTTGTGGATGCCGACTGCCAACCCGGTTGGCGGCAGCAACGTCATCAACAACATCGGCCCGCCGACCGCCAACAAGCGTATACCCTCCGCATTCGCCGCCATGACCGGCGGCGGCGGCGGCGGCGGCGGAATTGGTGAGGCGCCGATCGACGGCGAGGCCTATGTTAGGATCGATGGCTACTGGGTGCAGCTCGACGGCGGCACATTCTAGGAGGGCGCAAAATGACGGTTTACCATATCGATGAAACGCAGGTGATGACGATCCCGGGTCCGGCCAAAATCAACGTCGGCGGATCCGACAACGTGCCGACGATCGTGCAAGTCGACCCGCCGACCGTCACCGGGTTAAATCCAGACACCGCTATGTGCGGCGATCCCGATTTGCAGCTGATTGTCGACGGCACCGGCTTCAACAACGCCAGTATCATTACTTTCAACGGCCACGATGAGCCGACCGCGTTACTCAGCGACACGCAAGTGCGCACCAACGTCAAACCGAGCTTGTTTGTCGTTGCCGCCACCTGCCCGGTCGGCGTCCGCACCGGTGGCATGCGCAGCGAAACGATCGATTTCACCTTTACCGAGCCGGGAGCCGCCCGCGGCCGCAAACGCTGAACGCTGCCGGACTTTTACCAGGCCTTGAATTGAGGATGAGGTCGCATGAAGCAATACCGCCACCGGCGCAGTGCCAACCCGGCCAATGCGTTCCCCAATCCGCTCGAGCCCGGCGAATTGGCGGTGAATACTGCCAATCGGCAGTTGGCGGTCGGCGATGCCAACGCCGGCAGCGTCGGCGTGCCACTGCCGTTGCTGGCGATCCGCTACTTCGACGCCCGCGCCAGCTACGCCGCCGGCGATATGGTGGTGCAAGCCGGCAAGCTTTACACCGCCAATGCCGCGGTCCCGCCTGGCGCGTTTAACGGCTCGCAGTGGACCGAGTTCACCGGCGGCGGCGGCACCGCCACCGACCCGACCAAGGTGCTGAAGACCGGCGACACCATGTCGGGGCATTTGTTTCTGCCGACCGGCCCAGCTGCGGCCAATGCGGTGCGCCGGGATTATGTCGACGCTGCGGATCTGGTGCTGACCAACGCTATCAACAATAAATCATCGTTGACGGTTAGCGACACGCCGCCGGCAAGCCCAACCGATGGCCAGCTTTGGTGGGAGAGTGATTCTGGGATGCTTTACGTCCGCTATAACGACGGTGTCGGCCCGGCTCAGTGGGTTCAGGCGGTTGCGGTGCCGAGCTTCGATCCGACCGCGTTCGTCGCCAGGGCCGGCGATACTATGTTTGGACATTTGTCGTTGCCGACAACGCCAGCCGCCGCCAATGCCGTGCGTAAGGACTACGTCGACAGTGCGATCGCATCGGCGATGGCTGCGGCGGTGCCGTTCGACGCGCTGGCCTACAACGGTATGCAGATCAATGGCGGCTTCACTGTCAATCAGGAGGGGGCGGGTACGGTTTTGCTTACCGGCCATGCCGGCGATAGTTGGTTTTTCTCAGCTAACGGAATACCGGGTGCGCGAGCGACCGTGGATAACACTGCTCCGGTTCTCGGTTTCAGCCATAGGATTTATTCTAACACAGCCACCGGCAAGGCTACGTTGGTGACGAGTGACTACAGCATTATCCAGCAAAGCATCGAGGGCTATCGCATGTCCCGGCTAGGTTGGGGGTTTCAAGGTGCGTCGCCAATTACGATCGCGTTCTGGAGCGAACATACCGTTCCCGGCACCTACAGCATCTCTATTCGCAATGGCCTTAACAATCGCAGCTACGTCGCGACTTACACCCAGAATGTTGGCGGTACGCGAGAGTACAAGACGGTCACCATACCGGGTGATACCGGCGGACAATGGGACGTATTGAATACTAGCGGGATAGTCATCGCTTTTTGCTCGGCGTGCGGCCCGACTTATACGGCACCGACTGCCAACGTATGGGCGGCCGGTAATTATCTCGCCGCCCCAGGACAAGTGAACAGTCTAAATGCCACTGCGCAATTCATGATGCTGCGCGGCGTTTCCATTCTTCCAGGTGCGTTTGCGCCGACTGCTGCACAGTCACCGCTGATCATACGCCCGTTCGATCAGGAGTTGGTGACATGCCAGCGGTATTATCAAAGATCGACCCAAGGCAACTTGGGTAACACTTTGTTCTGGAGTGGCTACGCCAATGCCGGTGCTAGTTACTATGTATCTTCGCCGTTTCGTCCGTATATGCGCGCCGTGCCAGTAATGTCTTACGCTGTTGTAGCTTTGGCTGGTTTTCCTTCAGCTCAACCGTCGTCGAGTAGCCCAGGAATAGAAGGCGTATGGATATCGGCTGTACCGACTGCTGACACAGCGGGGGCGTATTATGAATATTCATACAAAGCTGATGCGAGGTTGTGATGGGCATCAACTTTCCATCCTCGCCAGCCATCAATGACCTCTACCCGGTCCCGGCAGTCGTCGGCATGCCGCAATATCAGTGGAATGGCGTCGCCTGGGTTGCGGTGGCGCCAGCTGCGCAGTTCGTCCTGAAGGCTGGCGACACGATGACCGGCGATCTGACGATTGATAAAACGTCGCCGGTCTTGGCCCTCAACGATGTTATCGGCGGCAATACCGCTGATGTCCGATTTAACAGAAACGGTAAGCGGCGTTGGCTGTGGCGATTGGGAGGTGATGCCGAAAGCGGCGGCAATACCGGATCTAGTTTTACACTGGTGCGCTACGACGACGACGGCGTGTCTGGCGCTGCCAATGCCATACAGATTAATCGGGCTAATAGTGAAATCTACGTCGCCAAAGACCCAACGCAACTGCTTGGCGTTGCCACCAAGCAGTACGTCGATGCCGGCGTGCGGGCGATCAATAACATCGGCGTTACGGCTTACACACTCATCCTGTCTGACGCCGGCAAGCTGCTGTCGATCTTCAACGGTCCCAGCAATGCGGTTAGCATCACCGTGCCGACCAATGCCACGGTGCCGTTCGCTTTTGGTGCGCAGATCGATATTGCTTCATCGATCGCCAATGTGGTGACCATCGTGCCTGGCGCCGGCGTCACCATCAATTCCGAAAACAGCAAGCGCAAACTGCCGTTGATGGGTTCGTGCGCGACGTTGTCGAAGATCAGTACGGATGTTTGGGTGCTGTGCGGGAGCCTGATCGCATGAGCAAGCGCGGCCTCGGCTTCAGTATTCCCAGCGACGACACGCTCTACAACGACGCCTATGTGACGTGGCTCATGCACTTCGACGGGCCGCAAGGCTCGGCATACGCTATTGATTATTCACGAAAGCAGAACGGGCCGGTTGTCATATCAAACGGGATTATAAGTGCCGGCGGCAAGTTTGGCCCCACGTCTTTGTCGCTTAATACCCAGAACGGTTTGTGTTATTCGCCGGTCAACCTGGATAATTCATTTAACCTGTCCGACAACGACTTCACGATCGATTGGTGGGAATACTGCCACGACAACACGGTCGCTCGTCCTTCATTCGAGTGGGACACGCTGGGTGTAGTGTATGTTCCCATGCTAGTCGGCTGGGGAACAGACGCACTGTATTTTTACGCCTCCAACGACCAAGCGACTTGGAATTTGGCCGCTTCACTGCCGATGGGAAATCGCCAGGTCGGTGCATGGTGCCATCGCGCGATCGTGCGCAAAGGTGGCACGTTCTACACGTTCCAGAACGGCATATTGCAAGGCACCCAGGCGGTTGGCGGCAACGGCGTCTTCAATATCTGCACCTACGGTCCGTGCCTTGGTGCTTGGACTAATCCCGGCGGCTACGCCTACATGTACGGCCATATCGATGAGTTCCGCGTCAGCAACGGCATTGCCAGGTGGACCGCTAACTTCACGCCACCGAATGCACAGTACGGACCAGAACCAGACCTGAACACAGTGCTGCTGATGCACTTCGATAACCTGGCGGACTCGTCGCAGTACAAGCGCGGCCTCGCCACAGCTTCCGGCGGCGCGGCCATTTCATCGATTACCCCGACGCCATTCGGCGGCGCTTTTTCGCTGTACCTGAACCGGGCGGCGCAATGCTACGTCAGCTACCCGGATCACGCACACTGGGTCATAGGCACCCAGGATTTCACTGCCGACGCCTGGGTCTATATTAGCGACTATCCCGCTGCCGGCGACAACTACGCGGTCATCACACAGATGGATGGTGCCGGCGATTACAACAACCGTCATCTGATGTTGTACATCAATTCGGATGGCGCGGTTGTATCGGATGCGAACAACGCCGGCGTGCAAGTGTATTTCACCGGATCGCCTGGAGCTGCCGTTCCGTTCAATACTTGGACGCACGTTGCAGTCGTCCGCAATGGCACTGCGGTTCAGATCTACGTCAACGGCACTTTGCGGTCTGGTTTCGCGATACCTGCCGGAACATCGTTTAAAGACTACACCGGGCCGCTGCGGATAGGCGGCATGGGCGATGCCGGCGAGAACCGTTTCAAGGGCTACATAGACGAGGTGCGCTTCGTTATCGGCAAGGCACTGTGGACCGCCGAGTTCACGCCACCAGCCGAGCTGCTCCCCCTCAATCCCGACAAGACTGTGCTGCTGCTGCACTTCGACGGCAATTTCAACGACAGTTCGCGAGAGCGGCAGGTAGTACAGAAGGCCACCGCGGTTATCGATATACAACAGAAGAAGTTTGGCACCGCGGCTGCACTCTTCAGCGGCGGCCAGCTCTGCTACGTTCCGACAGCTCCAGCCAGTCTGAACTTCGGCACTAGTGATTTCACCATCGACTGCTGGCTCTACAATACCGGCTCCCCCGGTGTTAACCGCGGACTGTTTGGCCGATGTAATCCAAGCCTGACAGAACTATCGCACGGCGCGCTAATGGGCACCGACAACCGTATGCAGTGCTGGTTTGGTAAGACCGGCAGCGATTGGGTTACCCAGGGCGTGGTTGGCGTTCACGATGTCACACCCAATGCGTGGCACCACTGGGCTGTAACCAGACAGGCTGGCGTTTTCAGATCGTGGCTCGATGGTGTGCTAGACGCGGGACCGAACGACTACGGCATGTTTCCGATCTACGTCAGCACCTGGTCGTTCGTGATCGGCGCGATCGGCAACAACACCAACTACTGGACCGGCTACATCGATGAGTTCCGTGTTACCAAGGGCAAGGCGTTGTGGACTGCTAACTTCACCCCGCCAACTCAACCGGGCAATTGACCATGACCTCGCACTATCGCCATCGCCGCGACGGCAGCCCTGCCGCTGTAGCCCCGACCCTGGAAAAGGGCGAGGTCTACGTCAATACCGCCAACCGGCAGATGGCGGTCGGCAACGTCGCCGACGGCCAGCCGCTGTTCCTGATTGCGGTGCGCTACTTCGATACGCGGTCGCAATACGCCGCCGGCGACTTCGTCGCCAACGCCGGCAAGCTCTATGTCGCGCAAGCCAACATCTCGCCTGGCGCCTTCAATCCGGCGCAGTGGTTTGCCGCCACCCGAGACCCAGGCGATTCCACCGATCTGAGCAGCTACCTGCCCAAGGCCGGCGGCACCATGACCGGGCCGCTGGTCCTGGCCGGCGCTCCATCCACCGATCTAGAGGCGGCCACCCGGAAGTACGTTGACGACTCCACCCCGCCGCCGCCGAACGCGGCCTTGATTCCGTCGACCGCCACCGGCGCGATCGCCGCCACCAACGTGCAGGACGCGATCGCCGAGCTGGAAGCCGAGAAGGTCGCCAAGGCCGGCGGGACCATGACCGGACATCTGTCGCTGCCGACCGTGCCAGCTGCGGCCAATGCCGTGCGCAAGGACTACGTCGACGCCGGCGATAGCACCAACGCCACTGCCCTTGCCGGCAAGGTCAGCAAGACCGGCGATACCATGACCGGCGACTTGAAGGTCGCCGCCGATACTTACAGCTACCGCGGCGCTAACGTCGGCTACGTCTTTCTCGGCAGCAACCAGGCCCACTACGTCGGCTTCGACGGCACCAACTACATTATGCCGAGCGGCGGTCTGGGGGTCGGCGGCGGCATTACTGCCGGCGCCGGCACGTTCAGCGGCTTGCTCGCCGCCAACGGCGGATCTACCCATCCCAGCAATGTTAATCACACCTTCTACAACAATGGCGTCTACTTCGCCTCGGCGACACCCTCCAGCGTCATGGTGCAAGGCCCGCCCTATCCGACTATCGCCTTCCACTGCCAGGGCTACTTCGGCGCCAACTTCGGCATGAATACCGACGGCAACTTCTACATGGGCGGCTGGTCGCACGGCGAAGGCGTGGCCTACAGGTTCTGGACGACACGCGACTTCAGCAACAACCCCGGCAACCCGCTGATCAACGCGCGGTGGGTATACCTCGGCGACGTGGATTGCGGGTTCAATGGTCCTCTGCAAGAGCCGTGGGGCGGGGCCGGTATCACCGGGATAAGCGGCCCAAGCTCGTACAATGCTTTCACCGCCCGCTTTCGCCAGTTTCAGATTCAGGTCGCTGATGGCACTTGGGTTGCCACTGGATACGCATGATGCGGATCATCCACCACGGTACATGGTCGCCCTACAGGCCAGACGCGCTGCCCGCCCTGTTTCCGGCCAGTGCATTGTTCTGCCGACGCGATGACGGGACCGATTGGTATGAGTTCCTCAAGCAGAACGTCTTGCTGCCGGATACGGTGAAGCTCGCGGTCGAGGGCGGCGCCGTCAAGGTCGCGACGCGCGACGCGACGGCGATATGGCCGATCAATCGCCTTGTGCTTGAGGTGATGGACGACGATGACGAGAGCGATCCGCAGCCGCGCTACCAGGGTATGTGCTACGACACTGAAGCAAACGGTCTGTTGTTGCCGTCGGAGCCGCCGACGCTGCCGCCGGTCAAGTCGCCGCATGAGCGGCTCGATGAGCTGGAGAAGCGCGTCAAGGCGCTGGAAGCCAGGAAGAAATGATCGAGTACACCGGCAAGGTGGCGGGCGAGATCGCCAAGGGGTTGGCGGCCGCGGGGCCGCTCGCGCTGCCGCTGGTGATCATCAATATCGTCTGCCTCGGCGTGGTGTTCTTCACGCTCTACCACATCTCGTCGGCGTCGGAGCGCCGTGACGCCTTGATTGCCGAGCTGGCTAAGACTTGCCAGCCGATCGCCGGTGCGGTGAAATAAGGCGGCAACCTATAGGGAGGATGCTTTGTTATGAGGAAGGCCAAGCGAAAGCGCCCGGTTGTTGCGCCACGGCGCAAGGTGACTGCGCGGAAGAAGCCGGCCACACCCCGAAAGAAGAGGAAAGCCAAGATGTCGACCAAGAAGTCCGACGACGAGGAAGAACCCCGCCACACGCCGCGACCGCAACCACCGAATCCGGCCGATCACAAGGCCGACCCAAAGACGGACCCGATGGGCCAGCCGCCCGACAGTCCGCCCAACCCTAACCTGCCGCCGGAGCCACAGACCAAGTGACTGAATGGCCTAAAAATCCACAACTGCGCATTGGCGGGGAGCTGGAACCAACCGGCCCCGTCAATGTGTTCAATGAGAAGCTGGCGGTCGCTGACGCGGTCAATCGTGCGATCGACACCAAGACCGCTTATGACGCAACGCACCCGCCGCCGGCGCCAATAACGCCAGAAGTAGTGCCGCCCGGCACGCCGATCAGCGCCGGCGGTCCCGTTACAATCGACCAATCCAAGTATATGATCGACCTGGCGGCGACCCGACGCCGCCGTTGAGGCTGTGATGACAGCACACGACTACTTTCTAGTCGCCACGGTCTTTGGCGCGGCGCTACTCGCTATCTTATTGTCCGGCTGCATTACGACGGTAATCACCGAGCGGCCGCCGTTTTATACGCGCTACGAGATCGACGCGATCCAAGCCGAGAACAACTGCCGGGCGCTGGCTCGCAACATGCTACAGATGGAACGCTGCTCGATCAGGAGGTAGCCATGTCTATCGGTCTGTTATTCTGGATTCTCATGGTGCTGTGGTTCTTCTCTTGGCTAGGTAATACCTACGCGCCAGGTCAATATCCGTGGGCCGTCCACGCCAACAGTTTGCTGTTCTTCGTCTTGTTGTTTTTGCTCGGCTGGCACGCTTTCGGGTTTGTCATACGCGCATAGCCGCCAAAAATTTTTTCCGGTTTTCAACTTAGGGAACTGCACATGGCTAGCAAGATCGGTAAGACCGTGAACATCAAGCCGCCGCCGAGCGCCGGCCCGCCGCCGAACACGTCCAAGACCATGGACACCTACACCCACCACACCTCGCCGATCAAAGGTCCGCAGCCGACGCCGGTCGAGCCGAACACGATGACTTCGTCGCCGAAGGCAAAGATCAGGACGCTGCCGGACGTACCGAAGGCGAAGTACAAGCATGACGACGAAGGCTGAAGAGAACGTCCGCCTCAAGCTTCTGAAGCGCAAGCGGGCGATCCTCACGGCCCGCGACGATCTGATAGCGTTTACAGAACTGATGATGCCCGACCCCAACTACGACGACGATGTCGGGCAGTCGCTCTATAAACCACAGCCGTTTCACCGCATGATCGGTAGCGCGCTTGAAGAGGTCGAGCGCGGCGATTACCGGAGGTTGATGATCAATGTTGGGCCTCGGTTTGGTAAGACCACGCTTGCCAGCGCGATGTTTCCTGCTTGGTATGTCGGTAGGCATCCTGACCGCTCTATTATTGTTGCTACTTACAACGAGCATTATTCATGGGATCTCGGACGACGTGTCCGAGACATCATGGAAACCCCCGAGTACAAGCAAGTCTTCCCCGAGGTAGAGATCAAAGTCGGCGCCAATGCAGTCAACCGCGTGCAAACGACCCGTGATGGAGTGGTCTTCAGTGTGGGACGCGGCTCCTCGATCACCGGACGTGGTGGTCACTGCATCTTATTGGACGACCCTATTAAGGATCGAACTGAAGCTGACTCAGTCATCGTTAGAGAGAAGCTGTGGCAATGGTACAATCAAGTCCTCCGAACTCG
>Ga0184628_10000061_pt1 | contig 54713 bp, 46 predicted proteins | sample PLM4_5_b1_FD_133149 | JGI IMG/M metagenome (GOLD analysis project Ga0184628, IMG submission 133149) | Groundwater sediment microbial communities from an aquifer in East River, Colorado, USA - PLM4_5_b1 | ecosystem: Environmental > Terrestrial > Soil > Riparian zone | place: USA: East River...
CACCAAGCCGGTACTCCATTGCCCGCAATTTCACTCCGTCGTAGCCGGCGGCATGAAGCCAATCATCGGTGCAGTAATATATCGCCAGAGATTCTCCGAGCGTGCCAATGTATTCGATGGCACTTGGCAGAAACGTCCACAATTGGAACTCCCTCATTCCCAACTGGCGCCGGGTCCACCATAGTGTCATACGGAGGATCATGCGGTTCAACGCGACCGCAATCTGGCTATGTGGCAGCGGCAAAACCAACGGGCTGAGAACCCAGAGGTTGGTGTCCACCTGACGCGCACCCTTGAATACGGAACGCAACCGCCGGCCGATTCTGAAAATGTCGACTCCACTTGTCAATTTCGGCGCCCGCATGGCGATCGAATTCAGCCATAGAACTCGATTGTTGCGAGAGAGGAGCCTCATCACGTGGGTGTTGCTGGTCGGATCGTCATCCCAGTCCTTTGCAAAACAGATAATGTTTTCGCCAGTCATCATGGTTCCATGAACTCAGTTTGCAATGAAATGGGAGGACGCATCACGTGAATAACTTTATCGTCAGGACACACAAAAACGCGAATTAAATACATGGAATCAGCGAGTTGACGACTTTGAAGAGAGACTTTCTTCCAACGCCATTTTTGAATTTCTGTGGGCCAGGTCCTTCAATCGCCGAACGACCTCCAGTATCGTTTTCCGCGTCATGAAATGTTGTCTTACTCGGACCTCGCCACTTTTCCCGGCACGTTTACGTTCGCCGGATTGAATACAGAGCCGCAGCAGAGCTTCCGCGAACTCTCCGGTGTTGCCAGTTGGAACCAGCGTAACTCCTCCGAATCCTCCATCGAGTTCAACAACAGGTGGAATGGCATATGCCACCGAAGCAACTCCCATAACCATGGCCTCCAGCAAAGCGTTTGGCATTCCTTCGCTGTAGCTTGGAAAAGCGAAAATGTCGGCGCCACACAGCAACTCCCAAACCGTGGATGGATCGCAGGCGGGAAGGACGCGGACGCGTTTTTTCAAAAAAGGATCCTGATCTAGCTTTTCCTGGATCGCCGGTGTGTCATCGAAACCGGAGACCGATCCAACTAGGACGCAAGTCAGGTTGGGATGACGCGCCGCCGCATTCCGCATTGCTTCCACTAGGTCAAACACCCCCTTGCCCCGGACTATTCGTCCAACAAACAAAACCAACGTTTGATCTGGACGGATATTCCATTCGTTTCTCACGCGCTCGCGCGTTTGGACAACTGGCAGGGCGGGCGGCTCGGGTATGCCGCGAGGAAGGACGATATGGCGATTCGGGCTCAGCTCACTCAATGGCACGCGAAGCAGTTTGGCACCGCAACTGCGAAGGTCCTGACTCTGATAAATCACCAGATCGAGACGATCGAGAGCCTGAGTCACGAGATGGGCGTGGGCGTTGCTCGCAGGTGCACGGACGTCAGACCCTGTGGCCCAGCCGGCTGCTGGAATTCCGAGGTCTTTCGCCAGTCTCCATGCTAGCCCGCCGACTGATGCGAGGCCAAATGCAAGGATCGCGTCGAACACGGTTTTCCGATGCATGGATCGTGCATGCCGCCCGCACCACAGGTAAATGCCGGGATCCAGCCAAAATGCCGGAGTGACGTGTGGGATTTGAAGGTAGGCGGGCCGAAAGATGGAGATCCCTTCACGAACTTCGTGCGCCGCCATGTCTGCATAATTTTTCCAGCGCGGACTCAGAACGGAAAGAAACGCTGCGCTCAGGGGTTTTGGCGCCAGCACCTGCACCAGATCGCAGTGCTCTTGAAGCGCAATAGCGCTTCTCTCGTTATAAATGCCGGCCGAAGGATTGTTCGCGTATGGATATGTAGAAGCAAGAACAAGAATCTTCATGTGTCGGGATCAATCTGTTTCAGGATCCGGAGATTGTCAAACCGAATAGAATCGTGCAAAGTTCTGCCCACGCTGGTCTGTTCTTCGACTCGCAGCCAATCGAGTAGCTTGAACGCCTTTTTCCGCTCCCACACAAAGGGCCAGAACCAGCCAGAGAGGCTTAGTGGTCATCCATGTTGCAGCCTGCAGCTCGATAAAGAGGGTAACCACTAAAGCAGGAATCATGATTCCCAATGCGCCGCCGCGGCTCTTCCACGCAGATCTCGCGCACAACGCTAACGCAGTCACGAATATCAACGTTCCGAGCAAGCCGCCTTCGAGGAGTAAATGCAGCAAAAGATTGTGAGAATCTCGCATTGCGAATCCCTCCCGGGTACGGACTGCCAACTCGCTTTGATATGCGACAGGCCCCCAACCCAACAATGGCCGTTCGTATACCATCGAGAGTCCTGAAGCATAAATTACGTCACGGCCGGAAGTATCTCCGGTACTTATGGTAGAAGACAACCGAACCATGAAGTCCGGATCGTGTAGAAGTAGGTAACCACAGGAAACAAAGGCACAAATTACCAACGCGATTGGTACCAGCTTACGCCGAGTTAGACCTGACGGCCACACATAACAGGTCATTCCAAGAATGAGACCTATTAGACCACTGCGAGAACCCGTTTGTATGATCATACCGAGGATGACAGTGATCATTAATATCAAACCGATTTTAACGAAGCCGCGAATTCTCTTGTTCAGAATCATTCCAGCGAGAATCACTGCAGCCAGACCGAGAACGGCTGCCAGATAGTTTGGATTGGCACCAACGGCCGTCGTTCGGGAACCTTGAAAATTAATCAGCTCGGCATGAGAAAATCCCGGAACGCCGAGCATGGCTGCAGCGGTCATGAAAGCCGCCCCGGTTGAATAGGCCAACAAGACTCTCTTTGAAAAGGTTTCGTCCTGCAGGAGGTTCGACGCGATCCAAAAAAAGACCAGGAGCTGAACAATGGTGAAAAGTCCCGTAGTAGCTGCGGATGTGAAATCGCTGGGGATGAACAATCCTCTGGCGACGTAAAAGACCAGGTACAAAAGGAAAAACCACAGGTGTAGAGTCGGTTTGGAATAGCTTCTCCTTACGTTCACCATGCTAAATGCGATAACCATGAGTCCAGAAAATCTCGCTATGGAAATTGGTCCGAGGTCGAGACTGATGTTGAGCGACTCCAGCGGAATTGTGAATGCGTATAAGTAGAAAGAAAGGTGGAGCAGCATCGGATAGTGAAGCGCCGGGGTTGGAGTACGACTGGTGCGAGCAACTTCGCGATTAGAGCGGATCAAGTTGCCGGCCCATCTTCCTTTTCCATCTTCATGAAGCCGGGAGATCAATTTGGCACCTTATCAGTCTGGGTCTTCATTAATTTCGTCCGCAAGATGGAGTCGAGAGCTCTGGCGATGCTCTCCCATGAATACTTGTTGCTGCTGCTCTGTACTTCCATCGAAGTCCGGCCTGCCAGTAGTTGCTCCAAAAATGAAGCGATTCCATCGATATCCTCACCACTGAACCTTCGGACCACCCCCTCGGTTTCGGCGATCGATTCAATATCTGTACCGGATGGGGCAATCAGCAATATAGGCGTTTTCAGTCCAATCATCTCAAACACTTTTGCAGGAACCCAACCGGTTATCCTTCCTGATGCTTTTTCGAGAACGGAATTAATAACAACCGCAATACTCGCTCCCCGAATTGCAGATAGCGCTTCGGAGCGGGAAACCTTCCCATGCAACTTCACTCGATCGGCCACGCCAATTCGGACAGCTTCCTCCTGAACATGGTCTCCATAATTTCCGAAGTAGTGAAAGTGGCAGTTTTCCGATCCGTGTTTCCCTTTTAGTCGTTGTAAGGCTTCCAAGACTGGTGTAATCACTCGAGTTGGTGGATAGAAAATTCCGGCATAAACAATCGCAAAATGTCCAAAATCATGCGCCGGCACTCCCGTCAAGTCTTCGGGATCAAATCCATTTGTAACTACGTGGAGCTTAGTTCCAAGTTGGTATCGGGCTTCCAAGTCGCGAGCCCACGACTTGGAAACAGTCGTCACCGCTGCAGCGCCCGCCAGTAGACTGGCCTCGAGTCCCACTTCACTTGATCCTGGCTCCGACCAGGGATCTCGGTAGTCGACCACATAGGGCCGTCCAAGCTTTTTCGAGATGCGTTCAGCCAAAACGAATGTTGCGAATGGTGGCCCAGTTACCAAAATCAAATCGACATCATTTGGAGTCAGTTTCGAGCAGGCGCGTTCAGCGGGTTTGATCCAGCCAACTCCCCAGTCGATCCCCAGACGCTCTGCGGCCCTTCTACAAACTCCACTTATCAGCCAACCCAGCCTTTCGTTCCGGCATTTGAAAAAAGTGGGCGCCAATGAGCGCCATTGGTGGTTCGTGAAAATCTGGCGAATCCCTTCCGCAGCAATAGCAGCATCGGCCTTAGCTGTATTTTCCACATGTCGCGACAGATTGGGTCGCGGAGTGACGACGGTGACGTCCCATCCAAGACGATTCAAATATTTTGCGATATTCCAGGTGCGCACTGTGGCAATAGCGTTGACCGGAGGAAATGTCCAAGCCAGAAAAAGTAATTTTGGACGCCTTCCTGGCGTGTTAGTGCGTGCTGGATCTTGTAAAGAGCCAGAGCGCATAGAACTCGACATTGCAGTTGATTCCATTGTTGCAGAGCTACTACTTTGGAGATTCCACATGACCATTCACACGGCTGCGAGCAAAAACCGGATGTTACCTGACGATAACCGCAGAATCTGAAGAGGCGGCCATGTCCACTGCCGCATCGACCTCAAATTCCCTGAACCATGTTTCCAGAACAATCAGAAGCCAGCTTCCCTGGCTCGCATTTGCATCCCCCGCGGCGGCCATACTCAATTGCCTGCGCATTTCCTGAGGTTGAAAGAGATTTTTCAGTCGCGACTCTGTACCCGTCAAGTGTTGTACGGCCCAACCATTGAAGGAATCTTCTTTCAACCATTCAAACACCGGCACCGGAAATCCCTTCTTGGGCCGTTCGATAATTTCCCGGGGCAGCCGTTTCTGCGCAAATCGCCGAAGGGCTCGCTTTGTCACGTCCTGCCTGCCTAACCGGCCTATTTTGACGCCCATGGGCTGTCGATTGGCCCACTCGACAAGACGATAATCCAAAAATGGGACGCGCAATTCCAAGGAGGCCGCCATGCTTATCTTGTCCGCCTTCATGAGTAGGTCTTCTACCAGCCAAGACTTTTGGTAAACCGACAGGATCTGATCCATGGGATCCTGCGACTTGGCGGTCGAATACAGATCGCGGAGAATGCGTCCCGAATCCCGTCCAGAAAAGGCCGGCCAAAGTCCAACCTTTTCGCTCTGGCCGAACATCCAGGTTATATGATTATTATGAGCAATGTTCCACTGGGATAAAGGAATCCTTGACGCTTCTGCAAACTTCTCACCGTAGTAGCCCGAAAATAATGCCAGAGCGCGGCCTGCCGGTCTCAATAGCACTTGAGGAAATTTTTGAATACGCTGGATCGTTTCGAAATTGCGGAGCGTCTTATTAAAACCGTAACCCGCCAGCACCTCATCTGCGCCTTCTCCGGAAAGAGCAACTTTGACATGATTGCGGGCAAGCCGGGATACGGCGAGTAAGGGAACAATTGTCAAATCGGCCAGAGGCTCGTCGGTCGATCGCACTGCATCAGGCAGCATCTCCAGAAAGCTGGACCGATCGACGACGACTTCGTGGTTTTCGACTCCGAGGTGTTTGGCGACCTGTCGGGCATAACCTAATTCCGAATATTCTCCACCATCGGAAAACCCGACGGAAAATGTGTGAAACTGTTTGTGGCCCAATTCGACCGCCGCCGCCGCAATGGCGCTTGAATCCAGGCCGCCGCTCAACATGACACCCACGGGTACGTCGGAAGCCAGGAGCCGCTGCGCGACGGAATCCAGGTACAGATCTTCGAACTCCTTCGTCTTCTGTTCGATGTCGAAGGGCTCATCGGGCGAGATCACGTCGGATTTCCAATACTGGGAAATACGCGGTTCACTTTTCGGCGTCCACTCCAGCATGTGTCCCGGAGGAAGCTTCCACACGTTGTTCCAGATGGTTTCCGGGCCGGGTATGTAGCGATAGGTCAGATAGTCCCATATCGCCTGAGGATTCAGCCGGCGCCTAAAGACATTCGAAGCCAATATCGCTTTGATCTCGGAAGCAAACATCAGGATCGAGCCATCCCAATAATAGTACAGTGGCTTGACACCAAGTCTGTCGCGGATCAACAGGAGCTTTTTCTCCCGCTCGTTCCAAGTGGCCACTGCGAACATTCCGTTCCAGTCTTGAATTGCTGCCGGTCCTTTGAGCCCCAGGCTCTTCAAAACGACCTCGCTGTCACTGGTTGTCTGGAAACTCAAACCGGCCCTTTCCAGCCCGGCGCGAATGGCTTTGTAGTTGTAAACCTCTCCGTTGTAAACCATCCCGGTTCCGGTGCGAGAATCCCACATCGGTTGGTGACCGCCGGCCAGATCAATAATACTGAGCCGCCGCATTCCGAATGCGAAGTTGTCACCCACCCACGAACCTTCATCATCTGGTCCACGATGCGTTACGGCTGCATTCATCGCATTCACCGCGAGGGCTAACCGTTCTCTTCGAAGATGACCAGCGATGCCGACAATACCGCACATAACACTATTCCCCTATTGAGGTTGAGAATCCGAAACCCTAGTTGGTAAATGGGGCGCCGTTCGAACGTGGAAGCGCTTCCTGGCCCGTGAATCTCCTGCCATGACCTTACTACTATTTGGAGTCACCATCGTATTTCACATTGCAACGAAGAAGGAGTCCACTCCATCTCGAGACTTCAGGTTTGGAGAAGTACGACAGATGTTCATAGAGCACAATTATTTCAGAAAGCTCACAATTCACCGAGCGCCGTCTGGCCTGATGCTTCACTGCTTGGTGCAGTAGAAGATATCGCCGCTCTCTTGCGTCAATCCCATCAAGGTAACTTCATCTCTATTGACTACATCTGAAACTCGAGTGAGCGTAACCAGGAATCCCGCGTCTTTGAGTCGGTCCATAAAATCAAGCCCATAGCACCGAACATGATCTTTTTCACCGTAGAGTCTCAAGCGTTCCAGGGGATCCACAATGGAAAGGTCTTCCAGTGTTGTCTCGCCGGAGATCGGGACAAGCAGGATCGCCCAACCACCCTTCTTAAGGACGCGGTAGAACTCTTTCATAGCGCGCCTATCTTCCGGTACATGTTCTAAAACATGGCTGCAATAGATCACGTCGAACGTTCCATCCGGGTAATCAATGCTAGTAATATCCATTCGTGACATTGCCAAAGGGTTCGTCAAGTCGGACGTTATGTAGCCTTCGCCCAACAGCTTTCTCATACGTGGTTCGAAACAGGGTTCTGGGGCGACATGAAGCACACACTTGGGTTGTCCATTGAAAAGATCAGTCCAACGATTGAAGTAGAGCCAAACGAAGCGATGCCTCTCTCTGGCGCCGCAATGGATGCAAATGGCCTCTTGCGCCTGAGTATTCCAGTCCGGGCGAAAACGATTAGAGGCCTTACCACAAACAGGACAGTGTCGTCCTGTTCCATAGTAAGGTAACGTTTTCAACCAGAGCCTCACCAAGCGTAACGGCGCCTTGGCTGGTTCCGGCAACAACGCAGCAATCCCTTTATTGACATCTTCAAGCCTTTGGAGAACAAATTTCGGAATCATAAATCGATTAAGATGACCAGCTATCGCGACAATCCTGGACATTACTCAATTTCCTCACTGAGGCTGAGTATCCGAAACTTTGGAAGGTAAATGGGACGCCGTTTGTTCGACGCCAAACAGCGAGGCAAACGCTTTCTCATATGCTGCGCCGGTATGACCGGAACAAAAATGTTCCAGCACTCTCTGGTGACCATTTTCTGCAATGGATTTCCGCAGCGCATCATCCGCAAGCACACGACGCAGACCTTCCGTCAGCGCCTGAGGATTTTCAGGCTCGACAAGAATGCCACTGATTTCGTGTTCGACAATCTCCGGAATGCCGCCCACTGCCGTCGCCACGACGGGCTTCCTGCAGGCCATGGCCTCAATGAGGACGATACCGAAAGGTTCCATTCGCGAAGGAAGGACCATGATCTCGCAACCATGCAATAGGTTTACAATCTCCGAGGCGCCCTGCAGCCCAAGAAACCGAGTCTGGTCACGAATTCCCAGTGTCGAGGCCAGGCCTTCCAACTTCTCGCGGAGCGGACCGTCGCCCGCAAGTACCAGCGTTAAAGACCGATCGCTAACGAGCAACGGTTTCGCCGCGTGCAATAGAACATCAATGGCCTTGTATTCCTGCAACTCCGCAATGCACAGGATGTATCGATTTCTTTCATTGCCGCTTCGATCGTCTTCTGCGGGCCTGAATAGCGCGGGGTTAATTCCATTGTGAATGAAAATTGTTCTGTTCTGGATTCCGGGAAATGCCTCCAGGAGTTTTCTCCTGTAGATATCGGATGGAAGAATAACCAGGTCTGAAGAATGGATCACGAATCTGAAGGCGCGCGAATACTTGTCCTTAGGCTTTTCCTTGTAAAAAGCATCCTGGCCATGTACGGAAGTCACCAGTCGAATCGAGAGCAGACGGCTGCAAATTGCAAAGTAGACGAAGTTGTCGCGTGGATAATGCAGGTTAATAATATTAATGTGGCGCGAACGCAAAAAGTAAGCCAATTGGACGATGCTGGAAGTAAACAAGAACGGAAATGCCAGGGTGCGCAACACGCCATAGAGCCCTGGTCCAAAGGGCATATTGAGTCTCAAATGAGCTCCCGAATAGCCAAGCTTCGTGACTCTATTTTTCAATAGGAGTGTTCTCGCGGGATGAAAGAAGAGAACCTCGTGACCGTTGTCCTTAAAATATCTCGTTAAATTGTCCACGACGGAAACGACACCGCCGCGTTTTTCATCCCATGGGACAACAAGTAGCGTATTCATCCGAGGTGTTGCGTTTCCAGCATTCGGACGAATCATTTACCAGTCCTTCCGAAGCCGCTGATCGTCTTTCCAAAGTTAGCTTTAAGCTGGCGCAATGGGATGACTACTGAGCTGGGAATTCCGAACTGGGCAAGCCTTCCAGAATGCTTCCAGAGTAGTTTCGGGAAATCTTTCCGGTAAGCCTCAAGGTCTGCCAGAATTTCCTGCCTTGTCGCGTCCCGGAGAAAGTCGGCTTCGGCAATTAATGTGATGGCTGCGTCGAGCATGGAATCGTTTTGCTTCCGGCTTTCCTGTGTTTTCTGAGCCAGGTGCCGCCTGAAATAGCCGAAAGGAATGCCGGTGTATTGAAATCTGGCCCCGGCAAGCAGGAACCTGCCCCATAGTTCATAGTCCATGCTGTAGTGGTTTTTCTCGTTTAAACCGCCGACACGAAGGAATAATTCCAGCGGAAAAAGCACTTCCTGTTGGCTGATATATCCTCCGGAACGCCAGACCGACCTGACACGGACAAGATCTTCAAGGGACTGTATCCGGCCTCGGTGCGTCAAAAGGGTGTTGCCAGCTCCATCGATGTGGATGCAATCCCCGAGATAGACCACTCCAGCGTCGACTTCTTGATTCAGTAGTTGGCTGGTAAGCGCGTTCTTGCATAGCATGTCATCACTGTTGATCCATGTGGCAAGGGCACCCGATCCCATTCGGAATCCGCGATTGATTGCGGCACTCTGGCCCCCATCCGGTTCGCTGACCCAGAAGTTCATCCAGGACGAATATTTCTTGATGATTTCGAAGGAGTTATCTGCGCTGCCGCCATCGAGAACGAAGTACTCGATATCCGGACAGCCCTGAAGCAGGATCGACCGAATGGTTTCCTCAATGAACTGTCCCTGATTGAAGGATGGTGTGACAATTGTAATCCTGGGCCAGGCCCGGCCTTCCTTCGTCTGCTCCGGCAATCGAATGCTTTGTTCGGTCCATGGCCAACCGGTTTTGCCTTTCGGGGGCGCAGGGAGCTCAGCTAATGAGGGACAACGCATGTGGATTTTAGATTGCCGTCAGGCTAGCCTAAGTGTCAAGTCTTAGCCGATTCCGATCATTTGTGTTCCGGTTTCACTTCTCCAGGAACGGACCTATCTGATCGATCTCTGTGTCCTCATATATACCCGTAAAGCCTGGAATCAGCGCGTCTGCGAATCCTATGTGAAAAGTGTTGTCGCCACCAAGAGGGTGTGGATTCGAGGTCTTCAGGCTGTACGGAGCGATACAATTAAAATGCGTACCGGGCGGCGAGAACGATTCGTCCACCGATGCAGCTCACCTTTCGGCAAGGTCATCGCATCGCCCTGCTTAAGCTGGTATTCCGTATCAGCAACGTTCAGAATTACTGTTCCACTCCAAATGAACGCGAATCGATCCGACGGCGCGAAGTGAAGTCGACTCCCGCTGCTTCCACCAGGTTGGAGATGTACCATCATCGCATCGAGCGGCACCTGGGTCGGCGGCCCCGTCAGCGCCTCGATTCGGGCTCGTGACCATCCACTGAGAATCATGGGGCGATTTTTCAACCGAACAAGAGCGGTTGTGGGTGAGTCGGATTCCGGAAAGAGATCTCGCAGGCAAACTCCCAGCGTTCCGGCAATTCGCTCCAATGAAGCAATGGATGGCGAAGTCTGGCCATTCTCAAGCTGAGATATGAAGCTCGCTGAAAAGCCCAATAGTGTGGCCAGACCCCGGACAGAAAGGCGATTGGCGATACGGCGTCGACGCAATTCCCCACCAAGTCGTGAGTCCGGCTTTTTTGCGGATCTCTTTGTATTCGTCTTCGTCTTTGCGTGTTCAGTCATACTGAACAATCTGCTTGGTTCCCGAATTGGGCGCATAGTACGATACAACTGCGGTTTCAGGGTACTGCCCATTTCAGAATTCGCCAACTCGAACTTGATATCGCCTACCCGAGGACACTTTTCCGATGACGAATGAGAACTTCTGGCAAGACAGGACTGTTCTGCTCGGAGGAGCAACGGGCTTCTTCGGCGGTTGGATGGTGCGTCGCCTTCTCGAATGTGGCGCCAACATCATTGCTATTGTCAGGTCTCCAAGAGCGGAGTCGCAGTTTTACCTGGAGGGGTTTCACGAGCGGGTTCGTGTGGCATGTGGCAGCATTTCCGACATCGGGTTTGTGGAGCAAGTGTTCCAGGAAAACCCGGAAATCGGGGTTTTCTTTCATTCTGCATACGGTGCGGATGTGAACCGAGTCCTCCATGAACCCCTCGAGTGTTTCCGATCTGCAACCCAAAGCACCTGGGCAATTCTGGATCTCCTCCGGAGCAAGTATCCGACCTGCGTTTCGATCATAAGTTCCACAGACAAGGTTTATGGCAAGCAGGCGCTGCCATACGTTGAATCGAGTCTGCTCAATCCGCAACATCCCTATGAAGTAGCAAAAGCCAGCCAGGATCTCGTCGCCCAGAGCTATGGGAAGGTATACGGTCTGCCCACGGCGATTACCCGTTGCGGCAATTATTTCGGCGGTTTCGATTTCAATTTCACGCGTCTGGTCCCAGGTGTGATGAAGGATCTGACTGAGGGCCGGCGGCCGGAGTTGAGGTCAAACGGCCGTTTTACGCGCGATTTCCTCTACATTGAGGATGCCGTTGAAGTTCAACTTATGCTCGCTCAGCGCGTTGCCGAAGACCCCTCGCTGTATGGCGAAGCTTTCAATTTTTCGTATGGAGTAGAGCTCGAGGTTATCGACATTGTTCATCGGCTTTCCGAACTGACGGGGTATCCCATTGAACCTATTGTCAAAGATAACGTACGGGTTGAGATTCCACACATGCGTCTCTCGTCGGAAAAGGCTGTGGAGCGATTGGGGTGGAAACCTATGTTCACCTTTGATGAAGGTCTCAAACGGGCCGTCGCATGGTATTCGCGTTACTTCAGTAACCGGATTCCGATGCAGTCCTTGAGAGTCGGTTTGACCGGCTTGCTTTGCTCAGCGCTCACTCTCTTCGAACCAATGGATATGCTGTCGGTCTTCGCATAATAGCGGCGAGCTGAGGAGGGCTTTAGAGACTCAAGCGGTCGATGAAAATTTTCCCTTTTCTTGATCAATACCAGATCTGGTCGAAATCAAATAGTCCATATAGACGATTGAAGCTTTTGCATCCAAGTACTACTAGTATTGGAAGCCCAGGTGACTTTGGGCCATTCGACCCCGAACTGCATCGCGCAGATGGCTAGAGACGCACTCATCATTTCGGAGTGACTATTGAATCCGATGGGAGTGTCCGGACGGTAGTGCAACTAAAATGTAATTTGCCTTATGCCATTTTGCGCAATATATAAGGATTTCGCACAAACTGTCCTGCAAGCACCGTCCGGACCGACAGCGCTTACTCAGGCCGCTTGTCTGTCTTGGCGCACGCCGATGAGAAGTTTGAATTATGGAGGTTTGTCATGAAGGCAATCATTCTGGCTGGAGGGCTGGGGTCTCGTTTATCTGAAGAAACGACGCTACGCCCGAAACCGATGGTGGAGATAGGCGGTAAGCCGATCCTCTGGCATATTATGAACATCTACAGCACCTACGGTGTGGATGAATTCATCATTGCCCTCGGATACAAGGGAGAAGCGATCAAGGAATACTTCATGAACTTCTATGCGCTGAATAACGATATCTCGATCGACTTTGCTTCAGGCAAGACCACGATTCATGAAGGCAAGCAACCAAAATGGAAAATTCACATGGTCGACACGGGTTTGAATACCGAAACCGGGGGACGGCTAAAAAGGCTGAGCAATTGGCTGCACGCTGACGAAACCTTTATGTTCACCTATGGTGACGGCGTTGCCGATGTGGACATCAACGCGCTGCTCCAGTTTCATAAAGCGCACGGCAAACTCGCTACCTTAACAGCCGTTCGCACTCCTGCCCGTTTCGGCAGAATGTCTATTAGTGATAACCGCGTAACGGATTTCTATGAAAAGCCCGAAGAAGGAGAAGGATGGATCAACGGTGGGTTCTTTGTGCTGAACGCCAAAGTCCTCGACTATATCGAAGGTGACAAGACCTCATGGGAACGCGGTCCGGTCGAACGGCTGGCTCGGGAAGGTCAGGTGACCGGCTACAGACATCGGGGGTTTTGGTCCTGCATGGATACCTTGAAGGAAAAAAACATGCTCGAAGATCTTTGGAATACGGGGCGGGCGCCCTGGAGAATATGGGATCGCGAAGGAACGGCAACTGGCGATGCTCAACGCGTTTCAATAAAGAGTTAAGAACGGAGGAATGATGAGGGTACTTGTAACTGGAACCGATGGCTATATCGGTTCCCCGCTTTCTTCCGTGCTGCTGGAACAAGGACACGACGTCACCGGGCTCGATACCGGCTTCTATCGCGATGGCTGGTTGTACAACGATGGCATCAAGAAGCATTCCTCATGCATCAACAAAGACATCCGGCACATCACCGAGGACGACTTGCGCGGCTTCGATGCCGTCGTGCATCTTGCGGAACTCTCCAATGATCCTTTGGGGCAACACAATCCCGAGCTCACGTACCAGATCAATCATCTTGGAACACTGGAACTTGCCAGAAAAGCTGTAGCCGCGGGAGTTTCACGGTTCGTCTACACGTCATCATGCAGTGTCTATGGGGCAGGTGACGGCGGAGGCCACAAAACCGAGGAGTCCCAGACTAATCCGCAGACCGCATATGCCAGGTGCAAAGTTTTTGTCGAACGAGATCTCTCGGCCCTTGCTTCAGATAATTTTTCGCCCACTTTTCTCCGGAACGCTACGGCATATGGTCCTTCGCCGAGAATGCGTTTCGATATCGTACTGAACAATCTGGCCGGTCTAGCGTGGACGACAAAGGAAATCAAGATGACAAGCGATGGCAGTCCGTGGCGTCCGCTCGTGCACATCCTCGATATCGCTCACGCCATCGCCTGCTCGCTGGAAGCTCCGAGACAGATTGTTCACAATCAGGTCTTCAATGTGGGTTCAACGTCGGCAAATTATCAGGTGCGGGATATTGCCGAGATCGTGGCCGACACATTTCCCGGCTGCAAACTAAGTTTTGGAAACAGTGACGGCGACAACCGCAGCTACCAGGTTAATTTCGATAAGATCAATACCCTCCTTCCTGGATTCAAGTGCCAGCGGGATGCGGCCAGAGGCGCTCGCGAACTATTCGAACTGTTTCAGAGGATTGATATGCCCGCCGAAACGTTTAATTTCCGGGCTTTTACACGACTCAAACAGCTCCAGCATTTGCTGCGCACGCGGCAGATCGACAAGGATTTCTACTGGTCGTCAAGTCCGATGCTGCACGAACGGAAGGCCGATAGCGCCGTCGTCTCTTCAATTCCCGGGTCAGCGACGATCTAATATATGAAGGATATGATCACTACAAATTGCAGAAGCTGTGGCGCACTAATGAACCACACTTTTGTAGATCTGGGTATGTCACCACTTGCCAATTCCTACCTGGAGCATTCGCAACTGGATCGGCTGGAGCCGTTCTTCCCACTTCATGTAAAGGTTTGCGATTCGTGTTTTCTTGTTCAGCTACCGCCCGTTGCCAGGCCCGAAGAGATCTTTTCGGACTATGCTTATTTTTCGTCCTTTTCCGACAGCTGGTTGAAACACGCGAAATCCTATGTTGATGGCGTGATCAAGCGGTTCGGCTTGAATCGTGAAAGCTGGGTTGTGGAAATCGCCAGCAACGATGGTTACCTGCTTCAGTACTTTGTCGCAAGCGGCATTCCGGTGCTTGGAATTGAACCCGCGGCAAATATCGCAAAGGAAGCCGTACGCCGAGGGATTCCGACCCAGGTCCAATTCTTTTCTGCCGGTTTTGCGCGCGAACTGACCGCGGGAGGAAAGCGTGCGGATTTGATCATCGGTAATAATGTTCTAGCGCATGTGCCGGATCTGAACGGTTTTGTATCCGGGCTGAAGATACTTCTGGGTAGTGCGGCTGTGATTACGCTGGAATTTCCCCACCTCATGAGGCTGATGGAAGAAAACCAGTTCGATACGATTTATCATGAACACTTTTCCTATTTTTCGTTGATTGCAGCAAGGCAGCTTTTCCAACGGCACGGGCTCCGGATTTTTGATGTAGAGGAACTATCCACGCACGGAGGTTCCCTGAGAATCTATGTGTGTCATCAGGGCGACGAGAGCAAAGCCATCAGCGATCGAGTTACCAATCTTCTCTCAAGGGAGGAGTCTGCCGGTTTCGCCAGACTTGAACACTACCTCTCTTTCGATGACCAGGTCAAAAAGACCAAGCGGAAGCTTCTCGAATTTCTGATTTCGGCCAGGGAAAATGGAAAGGCCGTTGTCGGATATGGAGCTCCGGCAAAAGGGAATACGCTTTTGAACTACTGTGGCATCCGTTCGGATTTCCTCGATTACACCGTAGATCGCAGCCCCCACAAGCAGAATCGCTTTCTGCCCGGAACACACATCCCGATCCATGGGCCCGAAAAAATTCGCGAAACGAAGCCGGATTTTCTTCTCATTTTGCCCTGGAATATCAGAGCGGAAGTGATGGATCAGATGCAGTGTATCCGTGAATGGGGTGGGCAGTTTGTGGTCCCAATTCCAACCGTTCAGATCTTCAAATGATTGGCAGAGAGACGAAACTCAAGGGCGCATTTGTGCTTGAGATCGAACGAATCGAGGATGAGAGAGGTTTTTTCGGCCGGACATGGTGCCGGAATGAGTTTACAAGGTATGGACTGAACCCAAATATTGCTCAGTGCAGCGTCTCCTTCAATCGCAAACGAGGAACCTTGCGTGGTATGCACTATCAGGTAGCGCCACATCTGGAAGCAAAGCTTGTGCGATGCACTGCGGGATCGATCTATGACGCGATCATCGACTTGCGGCAGGACTCACCAACCTTTGCGCAGTGGACGGCCGTTGAGCTCACAGCTGAAAATCATCGCATGCTCTATATACCCGAGAATTTTGCGCATGGATTCCAGACTCTGGAGGACGACACGGAAGTGATTTACCAGATATCTGAATTCTATGCTCCGGAAGATGCCCGAGGGATCCGGTGGAATGACCCGGCGTTCGGCATTCCCTGGCCACTTGAAGATCGGATCATTTCTGCAAAGGACAGGGCTTACCCGGACTTTGTCGATGCTGGCAGGATGAAGGCATGACACCAGATGTAAATCCCATCGAATGGACGTCGGCAGAGAACACTTCCAGGATGAGCGAAGAAATGCGACGCATCATGGAACGACTTTTCCCGATCTGCCGCAGCATCACAGGAGACGGAGTTCGGCAGTCGCTGACCATCATGCAGGAGTACATTCCCCTGGAAATCCACGAGGTTCCTACCGGAACGCCCGTGTTCGATTGGACAATTCCAAGGGAATGGAATATCCGGGATGCATATATAAAGAATTCCAAAGGTGAAAAGATCGTCGATTTCCAGCAGTGCAATCTCCACGTCGTCAGCTATAGCGCGCCGGTGAAAGGGACGTTGCCGCTCAGCGAGTTGAAAAAGCATCTTTTCACGTCCCCTGAGCATCCTCATTGGGTCCCTTATCGGACGTCCTACTTCAAAGAGGATTGGGGATTTTGTCTCAGCCATAACCAGTTGCTGGATCTTGCAGACGGCGACTATGAGGTGTTGATCGATTCGTCACTTAGGAATGGCCAGCTCTCGTATGGAGAGCTCCTTGTCAGAGGAACCACGGATCAGGAAGTCCTGATTTCCGCCCATATCTGCCATCCGTCGCTGGCGAATGACAATCTCTCGGGAGTCGTTCTGGCAATCTTTCTCGCCATGCGTCTTGGCGAACTATCACCTCGGTACTCCTACCGATTTCTTTTTACGCCCGGAACGATAGGTTCCATTACCTGGCTGAGCCTGAACGAGAGCAGGGTATCCCGCATCAAACACGGCCTCATCCTGGCATGCGCCGGCGATCCCGGAAAGATAACGTACAAGAAGAGCAGGCAAGACAATGCGGAAATTGATCGAGCCGTCAGGCAAGTCCTGAAAGACTCCGGCGACCCATCAGAAGTCATCGAATTTTCTCCCTACGGTTACGACGAAAGACAATTCTGTTCGCCTGGATTCAACCTCCCCGTTGGTTGTTTCACGAGGACGCCTCACGGAAAATTTCCGGAGTACCATACCTCTGCAGACAATCTTGAGTTTGTTCAGTCCACATTTCTCAGTGATTCTTTTTCCAAATGCATGTCCATTTTTCAGATCCTGGAAGAGAACAAGACCTACATGAATCTGAATCCAAAATGCGAACCACAACTGGGTCGGAGAGGTTTGTATAGTTTGATGGGCGGGCAGACGCACGAGAAAGTAAATGAGCTTGCAATGCTATGGGTACTGAATTTCTCGGACGGCAACCATAGCTTGCTCGATATCGCGGAAAAATCGGGCCTCTCGTTCAGTCTGGTTCAAAAGGCAGCTGACAAATTGCACAAGCACCACCTGCTCGAAGACTGCTGTTCGATGATAAGAGGAGCCGAGAGTGTCTGAACTTCAACGGACGTTTTCAATGAAGTGGACAAGTAGGGTTTAATGTTCAAAAAGACGGTTAGGAAGACGATCGGAAAGGCTCTTCAGCAAACGCGCGGCTACATCCAGACACTGGAAGCAGGGTCGGGAGGCGTTAACGGCGAAAGGGGCGCTGCGGTCCGTGTTGAGCGGAATCCAAATAGGCCTGCCTACGTCTGGTTAAATTCCTTACTTACGAAACTCTTGCAGGAAGGCGGCAGCGAGCTGAGACCTAACTATACCTGGGGAGTACTGCAGGGAGTCCATTTGGCAAAGGCTATCGGGATTAACCGCGTCTCTGTTATCGAATTTGGCGTCGCTGGCGGAAACGGGCTGATCTCCTTAGAGAAGTCTGCTGAAAGAGTTGAGAAGATTTTTGATGTTGGTATTGATGTCTATGGATTTGACACCGGACGTGGCTTGCCAAAGCCGGTGGACTACCGCGACTGCCCGAATTTATGGAGTGCGGGGAACTTCGCGATGGATAAGGAAAAACTTCAGAATCGCCTGCAGCGAGCTCGCCTGATTCTGGGCCTGGTTGATGAAACCCTGCTGGAATTCGTGAAATCAAGGCCTAGCCCTGTCGCATTCATTTCGTTTGACCTGGACTACTATAGTTCAACAATTCAGGCTTTCAAACTGTTGGAGGCGGAACACGAGCTGCTGTTACCGCGAGTCTATTGCTACTTTGACGACATTATGGGATTCACTTATTCCGAGTACACTGGTGAACGGTTAGCGATTGCGGAATTCAATGCCTCCCACAACGAACGGAAAATCTCACCCTGCTATGGGCTGCGATACTATCTCCCTTCCCAACATTCCCAGGAAGAGTGGGCCGAGCAATTCTATATTGCTCACAGTTTCAACCACAGTCTATATGCGAGCACGGACGGGTTGGGTGGAGGCTGGACGGACCTTAAGGACAGCGTGAACAAGGCCCGGAAGTGAGTACCCAAATCCATGGATTCGATGTAAACGCAGGGAGAGGGACGATCTCCCAGCTGTTGACAATCATAATCCCGACGAGAAACCGGCCTGACTTTCTCGAGTTGTGCCTGCGGTCCGTTTTTGACTGCCAGCAGACCATACCCAAGGTGATTGTTTCAGATAACTCTACGACCGACCATCCGGCCATAGTATCCCTTCGGGAACGGTATCCGTTTACGTACATTCGACAGTCCGGGAATTTGAGCATGACGAACCACCACAACGCCTGTCTCAATTTGCCTGAGACGCCATGGGTGTTGTTGCTTCATGATGACGACGAACTCTACCCGCAGGCTTTGAGCAAACTCGAATCCTTCCTGGGTGACTGTGGCGAAGCGGGGATTATCGTTGGAGGTTTTCAACGCATCGACCAGCATTCCGTCGTGCATGGGGGTTGGACGCCGAAAAAAAGCGAAACCCTCATTGGAGACGAGGGTGTGCTTCATCTCGGCTTGAATTTCATGTCGCATCCCCCAAGTACGCTGATCAATGTCGCGGCAGTTCGGAAGGCCGGTGGTTTCCCAGATGCTTTAGGCGCATCCGCCGACTTTCCGCTATTTCTGCAACTCACATCTGCATATGGCGTGTCCTACTATCCAGAAATAATTGGACGCTATCGTATCGGGAGCCAGCAGACTGCGGACTTTACGCTCAAGGGCGCGGAGGGTACGCTGGATCAAACCATTCGGATGTCGAATTTGTGCAGAACAATCGGTGTTTCTGCCCAGATCGCCGACCAACTGATCGACTACAACACCTGGTGGGTATTTCGAATCATCGCTTCCAATTTCTTCGCTACCAGCCCATTCTTCATTCTGAAGATGTTCAGGAAATGTCTCCGTGAAACTCCGGACACCGGCAAATGGAAAAGTCAGGTCCAGCAGGAATATCCCGTGCTCTTCTTTCGACAGCCATGGTTATCAATGCTCGCCTATACGATGGCTGTTCGCTTTGTGCCGCGTCCGATACGACGCAGACTCATACGGAATGGCCGCACATGAAACTTAATTCACTGACTGTCGAAGTGAGACGACCGGGTCCGCGCGCCGGAACTAAATCTGCAGATCGACTGGATCAAACTTACCGACCAAAACACGCGCTCTGAATTCCTATGGCAGACTCCATATTAATGCTGGCAAGAAAGTTGATACCGGCCGGCTTCAGGAAAAGGCTAGGGTCCATTCGAACAGTGTGGCCTCCTGTCGGATGGGTGCGGTTTGGCAATCTGAGGCGAGTTCAGCCAGTCAGCCGGGTTTTTGGCACGGACCGAGGTCAGTGCATCGACAGGTTTTACATAGAGAACTTCCTGATGCGGCATTCGATGGATATTCAGGGCAGCGTTTTGGAAGTCGCCGACAATGTCTATACCAAGCGTTTCGGCGGGAATCGAATACTGCAGTCTCATGTGCTTCACGTTCGGGAAGGTAGCCCGAAAGCGACCGTCATTGCGGACCTGAGCTCCAACAACAGCCTTGCTTCAGAATCTTTCGACTGCATTATTTTGACCCAAACCCTGCAATTCATTTACGACTTGAAGTCCGCGATGAGAACGCTCCATCGAATCTTGAAGGAGGACGGTATCCTGCTTGCGACGCTGCCTGGCATCAGTCAGATCAGCCGTTATGATATGGATCGTTGGGGTGATTTCTGGAGATTCACCACTAGTTCCACAGCGCGATTATTCGAGGATGTATTTTCGCCGGGCGACATCATGCTCGAAAGCAATGGAAATGTTCTCGTCGCCAATGCGTTTCTCCAGGGTCTGGCTGTGGAAGAACTGACTCCGGAGGAGATGGGTTACCGGGATGATGACTATCAGATGCTGATCACCGTGAGGGCGGTCAAACGTTCGAAGCCGAGCCAGGGTAGGGAATTGTCTCCATGACTATCCGTGGGATTGGACGGCTGCGCCAGTATGCAGCATGGACCAGGCGGCAACTGACGGGAAGCGCGGTCATTCTCCTCTATCATCGTATTGCGGAGCTCGCAGAAGATCCACAGCTGCTCTCGGTGACGCCCCGCAACTTCTCTGAGCAAATGAGCGTTCTGAGAAAGTTTGGTAAGCCTCTTCCGCTGACCGAATTGATTACCCTGGGCCGCGATCGAAATCTCCCTCAGCGGGGAATTGTCGTCACCTTCGATGATGGTTATGCAGATAATCTGCACAATGCAAAACCAGCGCTTGCGCGGTACGAAATACCGGCGACGGTTTTCGTGACTGCGGGACACGTCGGTTCCACAGAAGAGTATTGGTGGGATGAGATCGAGCGACTCTTGTTAGAGCCGTCGCGTTTGCCCGAAGTTTTAGTTCTTCGGACCGACACGGTGAAACTCGACTGGCAACTCGGGGAATCCTGCGCTTACGATGAGGAAGATCGCCTGAAGTATCGTGGGTGGAATGTCCGCTTGGAGCCACCCTCGTCCAGACATGCGCTTTATCTTGCCCTTCATAAGCTGGTCCGACCGCTTGAAAAGGGCCCGCGAGAGCAGGTCCTCGGTGAGCTTCGACGCTGGTCTGGATGCGGGACTCAAGGCAGAAGCACTCATCAGGCTGCGAGTGTTTTGGAGATACAGGAGCTTGCGAATGGGGGGTTGGTTGAGATTGGGGCTCACACCGTAACCCATCCAGTTCTCTCGAGAGTCGCAAAGGATGTCCAGTGCATGGAGATCGAGCAAAGCAAGGCTTCACTCCAGCACATGCTGGGTCGTCCAGTGAAGAACTTCGCATATCCCTTTGGGGGGCGCTCGGACTATGCTCCGGAGAGCGTGGCGGCGGTTCGGAAAGCTGGTTTTGAATCCGCGTGTTCGAATTACCCGGGCCTGGTGGAACGGAAGAGCGACTTGTTTCAACTACCTCGAGTTCTCGTCGGAAATTGGAGCGGTAACGAGTTTGCCCGGCATCTCCGGAAATGGATGGCTTATGGGTGAGAAATCCACTGGTCGGACGGATGGCACGTTCGTGATGACACAACAATTTGGACTAAATCGGCAGTTAAAGCGAAACTGATGTCCCTGTCAGCACTGAGCGCATCCAGTCAGGTCCATCCAGCGTCAACGCTTAAGCGCCCGTTACGTCTGCTGACCGTGAACACGACAGATGGCGGCGGTGGCGCCGAGCGTATCGCGATGGAATTGGTTCGGTCCTGCCGCGCGAAGGGCATGCGCGCTTATCTGGCTGTTGGTTTTCGCCAGACGGATCTGGACTGGGTGCTGGCCATTCGAAATCTGCGAATCTGGCGCGGCGCATGGTCTCGTGTTGCGCGAATTTTGCGGAAGGGGAGTAGCAGGAAGAGTTTTGATTATCCTGCCGACTTTATCGACGAATACGTTAGTCGGCCCGCACAGTGGGTGCGCAAGCAACTCGGCCACGAGGAATTCAGCTTCCGCAGTACGAAGAGACTGTTGAGTCTGCCACCAGAACCGCCGGATATACTTCACATCCACAACATGCATGGAGGCTACTTCGATCTGAGAGCACTCTCAGGGCTCAGTCATCGAATACCGACGATTGTGACCCTCCATGACGCATGGCTATTGAGCGGACACTGCGCTCATTCCATGGACTGTGAGCGTTGGCGTACCGGGTGTGGCTCATGCCCGGATCTGACTCTTCCTCCTCGCATCATTCGCGACGGCACTGCGTTCAATTGGCGGCGCAAGCGCGCCATCTATGCGAAAAGCCGTTTGTATATTGCCACACCATCGCAGTGGCTCATGTCCAAGGTGAAAGACTCTATTCTTGCAACAGGCATTATTGAAGCCCGCGTGATTCCAAATGGTGTCGATATCTCAAGATTTCGTTCAGGCAACCGGACAGCGGCCCGAGCGGAACTTGGAATTCCTGATGGAACACGAATCGTATTATTTGCGTCAAACGGAATCAAAAGTAACCCTTGGAAGGATTACGCGACCCTTAGGGCAGCGATAGGGTTGCTTTCGAGCCGAATGCCACCGATGGCTCTGAAATTTATTGGCCTCGGCGAGAAAGCGCCGCCGGAAAACGCCGGCGCAGCCTCAATCGAATTTGTTCCCTTCCAGAAGGACCCAGGTATGGTAGCCAGGTATTACCAGGCTGCCGACGTTTTTGTTCATTCATCACGAGCCGATACGTTTCCGAACGTCGTGCTGGAATCTCTCGCATGTGGCACGCCGGTGGTTGCAACCGCGATTGGGGGAATTCCAGAACAGATAAAGAGTTTAGGGAGTGGTTTTGCCGGTATCACCGGTTACGGGGTAGACGAGGCGACTGGAGTTTTGGTTCCGTCCGGTAATCCTGACGCCCTTGCACTCGGCCTCCAAAGGGTGCTGACCGATGACGCATTGCGCATTCAATTATCGGAAAATGCGGCCCGTGATGCTCGGGCGAGATTCGATGTTTCCGACCAGGTGAAGGCCTATATCGATTGGTACGATCAAATCCTGACAAAAAACGCTTCCCAACTCGTCAATGTCGGAAGTGGAAACTGATCAAGAGTTACCGATCATTGGGTGAAATTCAATCAGCCGATATGGAAATATTCTGTTCATGACAATATTCGCAGGTCAGATTGCAGTAGTAACCGGAGCCAGCAGCGGTATTGGCAAGGCTATCGCTTTAAGTCTGGCAGCCCAGGGCGCGACGCTTTGTCTGGTTGGTCGCGACCAGGAAAGGCTGGAAGCGGTTGCCGCAATCGCGCGGTCGGCTGCACCACGCACCCTCATTTCTCAAATTGATCTAACGCAGGATACAGAAATTGAAAAGCTCGCAAGCGTTCTTCGTAACACGTTTGGTCAGGTTGACATACTTGTTCATAGTGCCGGGGCTATTCACCTTGGAAAAATGCGAGAGGCTCCAATTGGCAGGCTTGACGCTCAGTATCAGGCGAACGTTCGCGCTCCTTATTTGTTGACTCAGGCTTTGCTGCCTCTATTGAAGATCCGTTCCGGTCAGGTCGTCTTTATCAATTCAAGCGCAGGTTTGATCAGTAGCGCAGGTGTGGGGCAGTATTCAGCTACGAAGCACGCGCTAAAGGCTATTGCCGACAGCTTGCGGCAGGAAGTAAATGCGGATGGAATACGTGTCCTCAGCATTTTCCCTGGGCGGACGGCCACCCCACTGCAGGAGAGCATCCACGAGACTGAGGGTAAGCGCTATCAAGCTGAGCTTTTGATGCAGCCCGAAGACGTCGTAGCCATGGTGGTTAGCGCTCTTGGCTTGCCGAGGAGCGCTGAGGTTACCGATATTTCCATTAGACCGATGATCAAACCCGCTCAGCCCTGATCATTGCCGAGACAAAAGTCTGCACTATAGTACAATCGGAAAGGTTCGGACTGTGTGAGGGCGGACCAATTGATCATTGAGCAGGTGGGTCTGCGGCCATCACAGGATTTGAATCATAAGCTGTGCCGGTAATGTGTCACCTCTCTTCCTCCTACACTACGGAAATCCATCTCTTCTTTCAAATCGACGCTATTGACCAAAGAATAGAGCGCTTGGCAACCTCGGAGAAACTATGGCAACAAAGAAAGCTTTAATTACAGGAATTACGGGACAGGACGGCTCCTACCTAGCCGAGTTGCTTTTGGCGAAAGGCTACGAAGTTCATGGAATTATCCGCAGGGCTTCGACATTCAATACGAGTCGGATCGACCATCTTTATCAGGACCCGCACATTAATGGAGTGAAGTTTTTTTTGCACTACGGTGACATCGCGGATTCGACGAACCTGATCAAGCTGTTGTATCAACTCCAACCCGAGGAAATCTATCACCTCGCAGCACAGAGCCATGTTCGTGTCAGTTTCGATATCCCCGAGTATACCGGCGACGTGACAGGATTGGGCACAATCCGGATCCTGGAGGCCATCCGGGAGACAAGATTAAAGACAAAGTTTTATCAGGCCAGCAGTTCGGAAATGTATGGGAAAGTATTAGAGACGCCTCAGAAGGAAACGACTCCTTTCTATCCCCGCAGTCCATACGCAGTTTCTAAAGTTTACGCCTATTGGTCGACAATCAATTACCGCGAGAGTTACGGCATATTCGCGTGCAATGGAATACTGTTCAACCATGAATCACCCCGGCGAGGAGAGACCTTCGTTACGCGCAAAATCACTCGAGCGGCGGCCCGCATTAAGGCCGGTTTGCAGAAAAAGCTTTACCTGGGCAATCTTGACGCACGGCGGGACTGGGGTTATGCCAAGGAATATGTTGAAGCAATGTGGATGATGCTGCAACAAGACCATCCTGATGACTACGTGATCGCAACCGGAGAGACTCATACAGTCCACGAATTTCTGGGAGAAGTATTCTCCCATGTTGGCCTCGACTGGCACGAATTCGTAGAAATCGACCCCATATACTTCCGGCCTGCTGAAGTGGAATTGCTTATCGGCGATGCCAGCAAGGCCGAACAAAAACTGGGCTGGAAGGCAAAGACGAAATTCAAGGAATTGGCCCAACTCATGGTGGAAGCAGACGTGGCCGCTTTGAGACAAGGACCAAGGACGTAGCGAACGACAAGGGATTGCAGCTCGGCGTACCCATAACTATTAAGCGATGACGACGTTGTATTCCGGCGACTTTGGGACAGTCGCTACGCGATGGCGTTGACGATCGACGCCAAAATGTCGGGTTCGCATTCGGGGAAGTGTAGGACGACGTTGCGGCGGGCGATCCACCAGGGATCGCTGCCAATAACGTCCATGAATTCATCTCGCTGGATTTCATCAGGAAATAGAAATAGCTCCAGTTCGACACCGGCACATTTCACGGCGCCATACGCGCATCGAAAGCTGCGATCATGAAACTCGGGTCGCTGGGCGGTGAGAATCTTGCCGTAGTTCTCCATGTAGATTTCTTCGATGGGATTCAATCCGGACTCTTTCAGCCGGGTCATGACGTCGTACCAGATCATGCAATCTGATTCTCAAACTCTGAAACATCAGTTACGAACCGATGACAGGTCATGTTCTCGCAAACGTATGCTGTAGATTTTCCGTCAATCGCGGTGCGATCACGAAGTAGCGCGATGGTCCCTCTTTCGCCTGCGGCGATCACGGTGCGGGGAAGGAAACGCTTTCGGTATGCGCTAATGAACGAGTGCCCTTCCTTGCCAGCGACGATGACTGCGATTTCCTTCGACGGACCCAGATGAAAATCGATGGCTTCCAGGAGCCGGCCAAATCCGGAAGGGTATTGAGCGAGAAGTGCTCCTGTCGATGCGAAGAGCAGCGCAGCCTTCTCGGTAAGATCGCTCCTTCCGAGCAAGGCTCCCAGTCGAACCAGCACGTCGGCCGCAACGGAATTGCCGGACGGTGTCGCATTGTCGAAGTAGTCCTTTGTGCGCGTGATCAACGCTTCGTGTCCGATATCCGTAAAATAAAAACCACCATTTTCGGAATCCCAGAAGTTTTCAATGATGTGATCTGCCAGAGATTCCGCGCGCTTCAGCCACTTCTCTTCGAAAGTCAGTTGGTATAGCGAGAGCAATCCATCGGCAACGTTGGCGTAGTCGTCGAGATAGGCGTTAAATCGTGCACGGCCATCCTTGAAGTTGTGAAGCAAACCGGTACCGTCCCAGAGCGTTTTGAAAATAAAATCCGCATTGGACTCTGCAATCTGGCGATAGTCGTCTCGTCCCAGATACGCGGCTGCGTCGGCAAATGCTCGAAGTGCCAGGCCGTTCCAGTCTGTGAGAATCTTTTCGTCGCGTCCGGGGTGAATTCGCTTTTCACGAGCGGCGTAAAGTTTCGGGCGTGCCTCATCGAACTTCGCTTTCAATTCCTCCTCGGAAAACTTTTCAAGTTTGCAGAACACATCCGGCGGCCTGGGGATGTTGAGGATGTTGTGATCTTCCCAGTTGCCGTGACCGGTGACATCGAGATAGCGCGCGAGCAATTCTCCGTCGGGGCCAGCTGTCGTCTTGAACTCGTCAAGGTCCCAGACATAGAACTTGCCCTCGACTCCTTCGCTGTCGGCATCTTGCGTCGAGTAGAAGCCGCCGTTGGGATCCCGCATTTCTCGAACGATAAAATCCAGCACTTCCTCGGTGATGCGACGGTAGAGCGGATTGCCGGTAACACGCCACGCATCCAGATAGACGCGGGCAAGAAGGGCATTATCGTAGAGCATCTTTTCAAAGTGCGGAACCAGCCAACGATCGTCCGTGGAGTAACGATGGAAGCCGCCGCCAATCTGATCGTAAAGGCCACCGTAGGCCATCTTGTCGAGAGTGAAAGTCGACATTTGAAGTGCGTCCGGATTGCCAGTTCGATGGTGGTATCGAAGCAGGAATTCAATGGTCATGCTCGGCGGAAACTTTGGCGCTGCCCCGAACCCGCCCTGGCGAGGATCGAAGCGTGAACTCAATCCGCGCGCGGCCTGATCGAGCAGTGGCATGCAAACTGCGTCGGCATTCGCACTGCTTTGGACTTTTTGATTCAAATGCTGACGCAGAGACTGAGCGCCTGAGACTATTTCCTGTCGCTTCGTTTTGTACGACTCGGCGATTGTCAGAAGAAGTCGCCGGAAGCCCGGTCGGCCATATCGATCGTCCGGGGGAAAGTATGTGCCGCCGTAGAACGGCTCGCCGCTCGGTAACAGAAAAACGGTCATGGGCCAGCCGCCTGAACCGGTCATCAACTGAACAGCGTTCATGTAGACCTGGTCCAGGTCCGGCCGTTCTTCGCGATCCACTTTGATGTTGATGAAGTTGTCGTTCATCAGTTTCGCAATGGCCTCGTTTTCAAACGACTCATGTTCCATCACGTGACACCAGTGACAGGCGGAGTAGCCGATGCTGAGCAGAATCGGTTTATCGGCGGCTCGTGACAGACTCAGGGCCTCTTCGCCCCAGGCGTGCCAGTCCACCGGATTGTTGGCGTGCTGGAGAAGATACGGGCTGGTCTCATGAATCAAACGGTTGGGCATGGATTCCTTTCAAAAGACGAATGGATTCGAATCGTAAGTGCCGCCCTGCTGCGTCAGAAGGGCAACTGGATCGCGAAGCGGATCTCGCGAAGCACCATCCCGAGTCGTCTCCTAACTTTGGGAGGGGAGTCTCGCTCCTTCCAAAATCATTGGTGCCGAAATTGGTTCTGCTGCGCTTCGCGCCGCAATGGCCGCTTCGAGTGCATCCTCGGTGATCTTCCAGTGGGATGCGTGCCATACGGGTCTTTCATTGACGAACAAAATTGCCTGTGGGGACTCGTGCCGGATGCCGAAGCGGTCTTCGACCTCATCGGAAATATCCCGGTATTCGATCACGAGAATCAAACCGCAGTGCACTGCGGGATTCCCTTGTTCAAAGGCTTGAAAGTCTTCAATCACTCCGGCGCTTCGTGAACACTGCGTGCTATGCTTGAAAAGCAAAACAGGTTCATTCTGAGACCGCTTTAACAGTTCGTCGAGATCCTGTTTCTCGCGCAATTCGATGATCATGAGTTCAGGTTACCAGATGCCAGGGAAAGAAATCACGGATGACCTCGATCTCCTGCTTCAAGTGATGCCGCCACACCTGACGGTTGCGCTTCGCCTCCAACCGGATTTCAAGAACCTCATTGAAGTGGTTCTGGACCTGGGCCGCCGTCCGGAAGCGCGCTTTCCGGAACGCGCCATTTACCTGACCGATACTGCGATCACTGGCGAAGACCTGGATTACGTGACCCATCGCGTAGGAGCTTTCACCGAAGACAATCGCGCGGGCATCGAGCGAACCCTGCATCGCATTTCCGCTCTCCGCAATCGACGCAACCAGATTATCGGACTGACGTGTCGAGTCGGCCGAGCCGTCTACGGCACCGTCGACGTGCTTCGCGATGTGATCGAATCCGGAAAAAGTCTTCTGCTGCTGGGCCGCCCTGGAATTGGCAAGACGACGTTGCTGAGGGAAAGCGCACGAGTTCTCTCCACGGAACTGCACAAACGGGTCATTGTCGTCGATACGTCGAACGAAATTGCGGGCGATGGGGATATACCGCATCCAGGGATCGGAACGAGCCGCCGCATGCAGGTGCCGCGTCCGGACCTTCAGCACGCAGTAATGATTGAAGCGGTTGAGAACCATATGCCCGAAGTCATTGTGATCGACGAGATCGGGACTGAGGCGGAAGCGCTCGCCGCACGTACAATTGCCGAGCGGGGAGTTCAATTGATTGCCACGGCGCACGGAAACTCGCTGGACAATCTGCTGATGAACCCCACGCTTGCGGACCTGCTTGGCGGCATTCATTCCGTCACACTCGGTGACGAAGAAGCGCGCCGCCGGGGCACGCAGAAGACGGTGCTGGAGCGCAAAGCACCTCCGACATTCGACACACTGGTCGAAATACGAACCCGCGATGAGTTTTCTGTTTTTCACGATACAGCATCCGTTGTAGACGCGTTTCTCCGCGGGCGCACCGTTCGACCGGAAGCGCGGGTTCGCAAGGATGAAGGGTATGAAGTCGTCGAGACTGAAGTTGTGCCGGGGGAACATGAACGCCGTTCTCGCTCGAACGGGCATCGAGATCATCAACGAACGGCTCGGCCGGCGGAAACCGACCGTGCTCCGGAGTCGGCAGGCCGGAAGGCGATTCGCATCTATCCGTACGGAGTCAGTCGGGATCGGCTTCTCCGCGCCGCAAATGACCTTCACGTTCAGGTGACGCTCGCGCGAACGCCGTCCGGTGCTGATGTTGTGCTGACACTGAAAGCCCAGGAGAAGCGCCAGCCGGGGACATTGAAGGATCTTGAAGATCAGGGAATCAAAATCTCCGTGATCCGCAGCAATACGGTCAGTCAGATGAAAGTCTTTCTCCAACGCGAATTTGGAATCGAGGATCAGAAGAACGAGGAGGAAGAGGCCATGCACGAAGCCGAAGAAGCTCTGGATCGCGTGATGTCCCATGGAGCCCCGGTGGAGCTGGCGCCGCGTCCGGCGAATGTGCGGCGGCTTCAGCATTTACTGATTGAACAGCATGGCCTGGGTTCTCAAAGCCGCGGGGACGTTCCATGGCGCCGTGTTGTGGTATTGCCAACGAGAGGGTGAGTGAGGATGCTATGGGTACCTCTGCGGACGTGATGAAGGCTATTCAGTCTGATGACATCGCTTCCCTGAAGCAACTTTTCGCTGATCAGCCGGACCTGGCTGGTGAGAGAGACGAAAGCGGAAATTCCCCGCTGTTGATTTCTGCTTACTACGGCCGGAATGCGATGATCCGGGTCATCCTCGATCAGGGTGTGCGGCCCAACCTATTTGAAGCATGCGCTGCCGGACTTTCGGGCGATGTGGCTCGTCTGCTGAAGGAAAATCCCGGGTTGGTGACCGAGCGGTCCCATGACGGCTGGACTCCATTGCATCTGGCTGCTTTTTTCGGCCGCCTGGAGCTGGTAAAGATACTTCTGGATGCCGGCGCTCCAATGCTCGCCATTTCAAACAACAACGAATCCAACCTTCCGATCAATGCCGCCGCGGCGGGACGACGCAACGACGTTGTCCGACTGTTTGTTGAACGAGGATGTCCACCGGATGCGAGAGCATCCGATCGGGGATACACGCCGCTCCACCTGGCGGCGATTAACGGCAATGTGGAACTGGTGGAATTCCTGCTTCAATCCGGTGCCGACCGCAATCTCAAAACGGGTGATGGTCAAACCGCGCACGATCTCGCCGTCAAGCAAGGCCACGCAATCCCATCGCTCTCCTGAAGGGGAGGGTGCGGCCCATCTCCAGATGGGCGACGGGTGAGAGGTAAAGCTTTCTTTCGGGTCTTGATCGTTCCTTTCAGACCGAATAGCATCTCCCAGAGATTCACAACGGAGGAACACCATGGCCAATTCATCCGATGATTCGAAACCGACCGATGGAATTTCTCGCCGGGAAATGCTCATTCGTGCTGGATTTGTGGTGGGAGCGTCGATGATCCCGTTGGCTCCGGAAATCATATTGGGTCAAACCACTGCAGCTGTGGTGCCCGAAGGCGCGCTGAAAACATTCACGCGTCTGGAATACGACACGCTGGATGCGTTTTGCTCCCGTCTCATTCCTACGGATGAAACCGGCCCTGGCGCAAAGGAAGCTCGCGCCGTGCGTTATATCGATTGGGGGCTCAGCGGATCCATCAACAATGGCGCAACCCTCCGCCCTCAATACACCGCTGCGCTTGCCGCTGTTGAAGCGCATGCGATCACTACAATGGGCGGTTCGTTCGCGAAGCTCGCACCAGCCGATCAGGACACGATTGTCACCGCATTGCAGAATAGCCAGATTCCCAATGCGCCGATGGGGTTCTTCAACACCATTCGCACGCACACCATCGAAGGCACATTCAGCGATCCGTTTTACGGCGGTAACTATAACTGTGCGGGTTGGGATTTGATCAAGTATCCCGGAGTGCGCGCCATCGTTCCGGCCGAGTATCAGCAATGGGGCATCGATCTCAAACCGAATCACCTGTCCGCCTACGACAACGACATGTTCAAGAAAGGAGTGATTTAGCCATGGCGACCACTCTGAAGAAAACAGGCGTTGTTGTTGTTGGCATGGGTGGCGCTGGTGGACTGGCGGCGCTTCCCCTCGCACAGGCGGGAATCGACGTCGTTGGCCTCGAGGCCGGAAGCTGGCTCAAGACCATCGACATGATTCCGGACGAACTCGGACTTCGCCGCACTCCATGGCCTCCGGGTCCACAAAAAGTTCGCGGAGAAGCTCCAACCACCCGTGCCAATGCCAACGCGAATGCAACTCGAGCAGGCGCTGCGATGATGAACGGCGTCGGCGGCACCACCATGCATTACATGGCGCAAGCGTGGCGTCTTAATCCGTGGGATTTCAAGGTTGTCACCGAGGTAACAAGGCGCTATGGCAAATCGCGCATTCCCGCCGGCTCAACCGTGGAAGACTGGCCCTTCTCTTACGAAGACCTGGAACCATACTATGACAAGGCGGAATACGCGCTTGGAATTTCAGGCAAAGCCGGAAACATCAGAGGCACGAAGGACCCAGCTGGAAATACTTTTGAAGGTGCGCGCAGCCGCGAGTACCCCGTGCCTGCGCTGCGAACGACGGGATTCATGGACCACATGTCGAAGGCCGCGAAGTCGATCGGTCTGAATCCCTTCATCGGTCCGGCGGCCATCCTGAGTCAGACTTATGATGGACGATTCGCCTGCGGTTATCACGGATACTGCATGAGCCTCGGCTGTCACCTTGGCGCCAAAAGTTCGCCGGCATTCAGCACGATTCCCGCCGCACAGAAGACGGGCAAGCTCGATGTCGTGACTGAAGCTGCCGTTACGCGCGTCGAAGTCGACAAGGACGGCCGGGCAACGGGTGTCACGTACCTCAAAGAAGGTCAGGAATATTTTCAGCCTGCCGATGTGGTGTACATTGCGGCACAGACAATCGAGAATACCCGGCTTCTCCTGCTGTCGAAGTCTGCGGCTTTTCCAAATGGCCTTGCGAACAATCACGGCCAGGTTGGAAAGCACTACTTCAGTCACGCTCAGTTCGGCAGCGTGTCGGCAGTATTTCCGTTCGATCTGCGTAACTGGTACGGCACGCCCGGGCAGGGCATTTGTGTCGACAACTGGGCCGACGATAACTTCGATCATTCCGGACTCGACTTCATAGGCGGCGGCACAATGTATGTTTACGGTGAACGTCGGCCGATGGCGGCAGTGAACGCCGTTCAGAATCGAGGCGGAGCGACCTGGGGTTCGGAATGGAAGAAAAATCTTGTGAACAGCGTTGACCGATCCAATAGCGCCTATCTACAGAAGACGACGCTGCCTTACGAAGGGAACTATCTCGAGCTTGATCCCACCGTTAAAGATCCAAACGGCAATCCCGTCATTCGAATCACGGCTTCCTTCCGCGAGAATGAAAACAGGATCAGCTTGTTCGTCGGCGAGAAGATGCAGCAGTGGTATAAGGAAGCCGGCGCAATTCAGGTGAATGGCAACGGCGCAATTCAGGCGGGGGCCGCGATGGGGAATTCCACGCACGCGTATGGAGGCACTCGGATGGGAAAAAATCCGGAGGCCAATGTGCTGAATGAGTGGGGCATGGCTCACGAGGTGCCAAATCTCGCAATCGCCGGCGGTTCGGTGATGGGAACCAGCGGTGCGCGCAATCCTACGCTCACGCTCCAGGCAGTTGCGTGGCGCACCGCCGAACACATCATCAACAACTGGAAAACCATTGTGAAGTAATGCGGGGACAGAGGACGGTCCCTGTCTCCGCATTTCAGCGGAAGCGGCGGCGGAGTCGGTAGGCCAGGACGAGATATGTCGCGGCAAGCAATGCGTAGTTGGCCAGCATGAAGCGAGAGTTCGCCCAGCGGGTCCCGTCGTGAAGGGGTGTTTGGAGCGGCCATAGGTATGGAGTTGGAAAGTAGTCCAACGAGTGCAGCGGAATGTCGCAGAGAATATGAAGGGCCGCTGCGGCAAAGACTCGCGGAAATTGTTTTCGCCATATCCAAAGCCCCGAAGCAATGCATGTCCAGATTACAAGACTGTGTGTGACGTGATACGCATGGTAGGACCATGCGCTGATGGATGAGCGGGGAATACCGTTCAGCGGCCACTCTGCCCAACTGGAATAATCTCCTGTGAGAATTCCCGCAACGATCGCCGGGCCAAATGCCAACAAATCCGGAGCGATTCCCCAACGGAACGCCCACCTCCAGGAAGACTTGTTCTTCCGTCCAAAGGCGATTCCACCCCAAAGACCGTGAGCGAGAAAGTCCATTATTTGACGGCGACTCCGCGGTAGATGTACGCGCCAAATTCAGGCGCCTTCTTCAAATAGAAATTATCCAGACTCTCGATTCGCAGGCCACTGCTTGAAATCGTCAGACTGGGACTGTGATTCAGATGGCATCCGTCTGCCACGATCCGATTCACGCCGGAGAGAACCATGTCCATGCAACGCGGGAAAATGTAATGGGAGTAGAAACTCATGCTCGGCTTACTTCAGACTTCAGGTCGAGTGCTGAAAATGTGCGGGGCAGCCCTGTGAAAAAATTGCAGGTACGCAGGAGGTGATCCGACTCACTTGTCCGCAAACGTCAGATCGACCGCCCACAGTGCGGTTTCCCGTATCTGGATGGGAGCAATTACATATCGGCCGTCCGGCAGTACATCGAACTTCGGCCATATCAATTTCCCCCCATTCACTTCACTATCGGCACTGAACTTCGGCCCGCCTTTTGTAAGGACCGCCGGCGCAGGTTCGGGGATTCCACTTCGAAGCTTCTGCGGATCGTCGCCATTGTTTTCCATTTTCCAGAGCGCCTGTGTGCTCCAGAAGAGAATGGACTGTCCGTCGCTTGAGTAGCGCGGAAAATATCCGCTCCTGTTCAACGGAACACGGCGGCCGCCATTGGCTGCAACATTCCAGATCGCCATGGGGCCGCCGTGATTCGAAGCAAATACGATTGTTTTGCCTTTGGGCAACCAATCAGCCTGATTGTCAATCTCTTCAGCGTCTGTGACACTCTCGACTTCGTTATTGCGCAAATCGAGCTTCCAGATATCGAGATTTCCAGTCAGGTCCGTGTGCGTGAAAACGAGCTGGTACCCGTTGGGAGCCCACCTGGGTTCACGGCCCGCAGTTCTGAGGGTTGGACTCTCTCCATGAATTCCACAAGTCCAGATCGAAAAATTGTTGTCGGATTGAACGGTATATGCCAAATGGGTACCGTCAGGAGACACTGCCGGTTCAAATTTCAGGTCGTCGGAGTTCACTACTGGTGTGCCATCGGACAAAACAATTTCGGAATGGACAAAATGCCGTGGAAGGACAATGCGATCCTTCCATACCGACATGCCGATCCGTTCGAGTGGCTTCGCGTCCAGGGTCACCGTAAGAGTCAGTAGAGTGTTTTCAGCAAAATTGATTGTCCACAGCGCATAGGCTCCCGAACGATCCGTAAGGTAAACCAGCTGTTTCCCGTTCATGATCCAGCCCGAATCCATCGGATTTTCCGACGGACGATCCGCCACGAGCGCACGCTTTTCTCCAGTCAGGACATCGACGATCCACAGTTCGCCTTTCAGATTCTGCAGGCTCTTGATAAATGAAATCTGAGCCGAATCCGGTGAAAATCTCGGTGAGTGAATCGTGATATCCATGTCTGCGTCCGCGTTGATGATTTTGGTTTCGCTCAACCCGTTGGAATTCGCGAGCCACAATTCTCGATCCCGGACAAACGCCATTCGGCCGGATGGCGACCACTCAAGAGAAGTGGCATTGGTCTTGAGAACTGAAGGCGCCAGTTGAGGATCCAGGACATTAACGCCCCAGGTATCGCTCCCTCGCGTGAATGTCACCCTTCGGCTGTCCGGGGTCCAGGAGGGGAAACTTTCCGCTTCAGGAGTCTCTGTGATCTGCTTTCGCGAGCCATCTCCAACGTTGAGCAGCCAGATATTTCCGGAGACGATGGCGGCGTAACTCTTGCCATCAGGGGCAATGGAGACTTCCGTTTCCGTCCCATCGAATTCGCCGATTCGAGTCAAAATCGGGGCGCCAAAATGCGCCCTGGCGGGAGCTTTGACGGTACTAAAGAAATAAACAACGGCCCCTAGAATGATGACGGCGATGGTTAAAGGGAGGATTGGCACCTTCATTTTCAGTGGAATCTTACTACAGCCCGAAAGCATCTGTTCGCATTCCAGGCAAGATCGGCTATAATGCGTTGGGTCTTACTTGGGCGCCCCACCCAACAACTTGCTTATCTCATGCGTCTGTTCCCAGTCATTCCACACTGTGCCGGATGAGCTTTATCAGGAAAGTTGAAACGCTTGGTGGGGGGAGACCGTCAATAGATACGGGGAGGTTTCATAAACAAATATGGCAACAAAAATAATCGCAGCAAAAGCTGTAACCGCAAAAAGAATGGCTGCAAAGACGATTGCCGCTAAAGCCTTGGCCACCAAGGTGATAAACAAGGAAGAAGTGGTGTTTAGTCATCCGACAATGTGTCTCCACTGCCACCTGATCGTTGAAATGTTTCATGAGCGTGGCGCGGACCCGGTTCGGGGTTCATGGCAGTGTCCCCGTTGCAACCACAAATATCTTTTCTCCCACTGGAAGATTAAGAGACAGACTCGGGGCAAAACCGAGGCTGCGTAGATTCCTGCGGAATTCCAGTGGCGGTGAAACTCGATCGTTCTTTTTATGAACGACCGACACTGAAAGTCGCTTTCGATCTCATCGGCAAGGTTCTGGTCCGTAGACTGAACGGACGGAACCTGGCCGGTAAGATTGTTGAAACCGAAGCCTATGTCGGTCCCTCCGATCTTGCCTGCCACGCTTCCAAGGGGAAAACTCCCCGCACTTCCGTGATGTTCGGCCCACCGGGTGTTTCCTACGTTTACATGGTTTACGGGTTCTACTTCTGTCTAAATGCCGTCACAGAAGCGGAAGGGTATCCTGCTGCCGTGCTGATTCGTGCCATGGAGCCATTGGAAAACACGCGAATCATGCGAACTCTACGCGACAATCCTGTCCGCGATACCAACATTGCCAGCGGCCCTGGAAAACTCTGTATGGCAATGTCCATCGACAAGAATCTCAATGCCGTGGATCTTGCCGCACGGAAACTGTGGATTGAAGACCGGAGTCTCAAAGTCGGTCCGATAGAGGCAGGTCCGCGGATCGGCGTCGATTACGCCGGTGAATACAAGGACAAGCCATGGCGCTTCTACGAGCGCGGAAACCCTCATGTATCGCGAGTCCGTGCCAATCGACATGAATCCCGCACTTGAAGCCAAGCTGAAGAACATTCCCTCCGGGCCCGGCGTCTACATCTACAAGGACAACGCCGGCGCTGCAATCTACGTCGGAAAGTCGAAGTCGCTTCGGAATCGCGTGCGGACCTATTTCCAGGATTCCAGAAATCCCGGTGTGCGCATGGATCACATGATGGAAGCGATTGCGGACGCAGATTTCATCGTCACCGATACCGAGGGCGAAGCACTTGCACTTGAAAACAATCTCATCAAGCGATTCAAACCCAAGTACAACGTCTTACTGCGTGACGACAAGACGTACCCATACATCAAGCTGACCATCAACGAACCTTACCCACGGGCCATGATCACCCGCCGTGTGCGAAAAGATGGTGCCTACTATGCGGGCCCCTTCTTTCCCGGCGGACTGGCGAGGAAGACGCTGAAACTGATCGAACGATATTTCATGATCCGCAATTGTACGATTCCGATTGATGGCAAACGCCCCCGTCCGTGCCTGCAGTACTACATTCATCGATGTCTGGGACCCTGCGTCGACGGGCTGACGACATTTGAGGCGTATCAGGAGGCTGCAAGAGATGTGAAATTCTTCCTGGAAGGGCGGAAGAACGACCTTAGCGGTCTTATCGAACGACTCCAGACACGTATGGAGGAAGCTGCGGCTGGGGAACAGTTTGAAATGGCGGGCCACTACAGGGACGCGATTCAAACCATGACGCAGCTGGCGGAGCGCCAGAAAATGGCGTCAGTGGGATACGACGATATCGACATCTTCGGCTACCACCACGAAGATTCTAAAGTGGCAGTTTCCGTATTTCACATGCGAGGCGGACGCGTTGTCGATCGCAGAGAAATGTTCTGGGAGGATCAGGAGCACTTCGATCCTGGTGAGTTTGTCGGTTCAGTTGCGAAGCAATACTACCTGGACGCGCCGTTTATTCCGGTCGAGATCCATCTCCCGGTGGAGTTTGAAGACCGCGAAATTCTGGAGGAATGGCTGACCGAGCGTCGAAGCCGCCGAGTCGAAATCCGTTCGCCGCAGAGGGGCATCAAGCGCGAGATGATGGACCTGGTCCATCGCAATGCCCAGCTTGCTTTCATGCAACGCTTTCGGGCTGCAGCGACGTCCGGGCCCGCACTTGTAAAGGACGTCGAAGTGGCTCTGGACCTGGAAAAACCGCCGCGACGCATCGAATGCTTCGATATTTCAAATCTGCAGGGAAGCGATATCGTGGCGTCCATGGTGGTCTGCGAGGATGGGCGCATGAAGAAGGCCGGTTATCGTCGCTTCATTGTCCGCACCGTAACTGGAGAGCCCGACGACTTTCAAAGCATGAGGGAAGTTGTGGGACGCCGTTACAAACGAGTGCTGGATGAAGGTCTCGGCATGCCGGACCTCATTCTCATCGACGGCGGTCTGGGACAACTGCACGCGGCACAATCGGCTCTGGATGCGCTCAATATTGTGGATCAACCCCTGGCAAGCATCGCGAAGCGCGAGGAAATCATCTATATTGCCGGCCGCGAAGACGACCCCATCGTCCTGGAGGGGCGGTCTCCGGTTCTTCGTCTCATTCAACAAATCCGCGACGAGAGCCATCGCTTCGCAATTTCATTTCATCGCGAGCGCCGAAGCCGCCGGCACCTGACATCGGAATTGACGGAGATTCCCGGCATCGGGCCAAAGACGACACAGAAACTTCTCTCGCATTTCGGTTCCCTGGAGAAGATTCGAAACGCTGCCAGCGAGGAACTGATGAGCTTTGTTACCAAACGCCAATTCGAGGCCATTCAAAATCATTTTCATGGAAAAGGGGTCTGACGGGTCTGGCCCCTTTTTTGCGTTACAAAAAAGGGGCCAGACCCGTCAGACCCCTTTTTCCGGCCCTTCCGTGTGCTACTATCCAAATTGATCACAAAAACAAGGAGGGTGCGCATCATGGCTGAATCTAATGGAGGCGACAAATTCCTGTACCTGCTGGCTGGTGCGGGCATAGGTGCTGTAGTGGCGTTGCTGTTTGCGCCGAAATCAGGCCGCGAGACACGAGAGTTAATTGCGCGAACCGCAACCGATGGCCGCGACTTTCTCACCAACAAAGTTTCCGAAGGCCGGCAGTATGTGAATGATACCGGACGGAAGGTTGGCGATGATTTCAACAGCTTTGTCGATAAGAGCAAAGAAGCGCTTCAGCGGCAGAAGGAACAGCTGACTGCGGCGTTTGAAGCAGGCAAAGCGGCATACCGCGAAGAAAAGGGGATGACGGACTAGTGGAGTTGAAAAGATTGGAGGCGCTGTGGACAAGTTGCTGACGTTCTTTGTGGCGCTCACTGCTTTGGCGGTTATGACGCAGGCCTGTGTGCTGGTTGCAATTTATCTAATGTCCAGGCGCCTATCCAATCAGATTGAACGATTCATGTCTGAGACTCGCGAGATGATGGTTCCCGTCAAAGCCATCACTGCAAACCTGCAAGTCGCTTCCACGAATATCATGGAGATCGGCGTTTCGGCGCGCGAGCAGTTCCGGCGCGTCGAAGGTATGGTTGCCGATACGGGTGAAGTGCTGCACGTCCAGTTGAATCGTCTGGAAGAGGTCACCCGGGACGTTGCCGACCGAATCAACTCCACAGCCGATTTGGTGCAGAGCACGGTGATCCGCCCTGTTCGCGAAGTTGCGGCAGTGGCCAAGGGATTGGGCCGTGGCTTTGATTTCCTGTTTCGAAGAAACAGGAAATCCGCAAATTCCAGGAATCAGGACGAAGAGCATTCCATCTGATTCACGGTTCAACTTATGGTTGAACGAACTCGCCTTTAGGTAACAACCCCTGCTCCCGATCCGCTGGGAATGCACTGAACGACTGCGCCTTCCATTTCGCAAAGACGGCTGGAATTCCATCTCCCAGACTGGGATCCGGATTGTTCATGACATGGAAATGAAGACCGGGTTCGGTGGACTCCCCGCTGTTTCCCACTTCCGCAATTGCGTCGCCTGCCTTCACTTTCGCCCCAACTCTGAGTGTGATGCTGTTGGGTCGAAGATGGGCGTAATATCCGAACTGATTGTCGCCATGGTCGATGACGACGACGTTGCCGCCCGGTGTATTCAGGTTGGTTCTGCCGGGATCATTTTCCACGACGTCGGTTCGTACAAGCACAACTGTTCCATCCTTTGCAGCGAGTACTTTCTTTCCGTACGCATAGTAGTCCGAGTTCTGATTTCCATCCTGCTGATAGCTTTTGCCATTAGCGCCGATCTGAAGAAAGTCATAAGCAAATGCTTCGGCAAGATATCGTTTGTGCAGGTCCAGATATCCATGTTCGTTCGAGACGTACCACACGCCGTCGAACGGAAGACGCCCGCTGAAAGCCGGAGTACGTTTCAACAGTGCGGAAGTCTTGATCGCCAGAGCCTTGCCGCCAGTCTGATACTGAACCTCGACGACAACGATCTCGCCGATGAATCCTGCCGGACAATCGAGGAACACATCCGAAATCGACTTCCTCTGATCGGGGTAGATTTCGAGCGTCTTTTTCGGAGTCGGTTCAATGCGGCGCCGTTCGATCGCGCTGTCGAACAGGTTCATCAGCGCCTGTCCGGAATACTGAGCCGAGAGGATCACGCCTGTGGAATTCGTCAGGTCAAATCGAACCCAATCCACGGTGAGTGCATCCTTTGAAATGTCATGAAGGATGATATGAAAGAACACGCGATCCATCGGCGTGATATTGCCTTCCATTCGCTCCACATAAATTGCATCGGGTCTCATGAGTATTTCCAGATCCTGGGCCAGAGCCGCTGGTTCAAAGAATGGTGCGAATATCAGAAAAGCAAGGAAGGTTAGAACAATTCGATTTTGCATTGCAGCTTGAAGGCTATGGCAGGAATCGGTATTAAATCAAGGTGTATGGAATATAAGCTTCACGGACATCCAATTTCCGATCCCTGGATCTGGCTCGAAGACCTCGACTCCCCGGAAACCCGGGCATGGGTGGAGGACCAGAATCGCCGCACATTCGGGTTTCTCGAGACCATTCCGCAACGCGACGAGATTCGAACGCGGATCACGGAACTATGGAACTATCCGCGATGCGGTCTGCCATTCAAGGAAGGCCATTGCTACTTTGATCTCCGCAATGACGGGTTGCAGAACCAATGGGTATTGTTCGTCCGCAATGGCCTTGATGGAACTTCCCGGGTTCTCCTCGATCCCAATACGCTTTCTTCCGACGGAACTGTCGCCCTTGCGGGAACTGAAGCGAGTCGCGACGGCCGACTTCTGGCCTATGGACTGTCCCGATCCGGTTCGGATTGGACGGAGTGGCGTGTCCGCGACGTGGAGTCCGGGAATGACCTGGCCGATAGCATCGAATGGGTGAAGTTCTCCACCATTTCGTGGACACCGGATGGCAATGGCTTTTTCTATTCCCGATACGATGCACCGATACCCGGCGAGGAGTTTGAAGGTCAAAACCAATTTCACAAAATCTACTACCACCGTATCGGTCGTTCGCAAAGCGAAGACGAGTGGATCTACGATCGGCCTGATCACAAAGACTGGAATTTCGGAACTCAAGTGTCCGAGGACGGCCGCTATTTGATTATTCACGTATGGGTGGCAACGAATCACAATCTGGTTTTCTATCGAGACCTTCATTCGAAAAATGCTGTAGTCGAATTGATCTCCCGGTTTGAAGCCAACTATCAATTCATTGGAAATGACGGGCCGGTGTTCTGGTTCCTCACGGATCAGGAAGCGCCACTGGGTAGCGCTGTTGCGATCGATACCACAAAGGAAGGTGTCCCTGTCCTCCGGACGTTGATCCCCGAAACGGAACACACGCTCACCCAGGTGACGGCCGTGGGGGATTTCTTCGTGGCCAGTTATCTTGCGAACGCGCATACGAAGGTGAAGGTGATGGCGCGAGACGGTACGTTTGTACGAGACGTGGAGCTGCCTGGAATCGGCACTGCGTCAGGATTCTCCGGACGCCCTGGCGATCCGGAGACGTTCTTCGATTTTACGGGATTCACCATGCCGGCGACTGTGTGTCGATACGATGTGACTTCGGGTGCCACCACCGAGTTGTTCCGGCCTGCACTGATGTTTGATCCCGATTGTTTTGAAACCCGGCAGGTGTTCTACCAGAGCAAGGATGGAACCCGCGTATCGATGTTCATTGCCCACAAACGCGGACTCGTCATGGATGGCAGTCATCCCACGCAGCTATATGGATATGGCGGCTTCGGTATTTCGATCACACCATCGTTCTCATCCGCTCGAATTGCGTGGATGGAACAAGGAGGCGTATTTGCCGCGCCAAACCTTCGGGGCGGTGGGGAGTATGGAGAGCAATGGCACCAGGCAGGTACGAAGGAGCGCAAGCAGAACGTTTTTGACGATTTCATTGCCGCTGCTGAATGGCTGATTGCCAATGGATACACATCGCAAACCAAACTGGCGATCATGGGGGGAAGCAACGGCGGATTGCTCGTGGGAGCATCCATGACACAGCGCCCGGATCTGTTCGGCGCGGCAGTTCCCACCGTCGGGGTCATGGACATGTTGCGCTTCCACAAGTTCACAATTGGAAGGGCGTGGATTTCGGACTACGGTTCGCCGGAGGATCCGGAGGATTTCAAGCATCTCCTCGCGTATTCGCCTTACCACAACATTCATGAAGGACGGGCTTACCCGCCGACGCTCATTACGACTGGGGATCACGACGATCGGGTTGTTCCCGCGCACAGCTACAAGTTCGCCGCCGCACTTCAGGCCGCTCAAGGTGGTTCCGCGCCAATACTGATTCGTGTCGATGTTCGCGCCGGGCATGGATTTGGAAAGCCGGTGTCCATGCAGATCGGCGAAGCTGTCGATGTGATGGCTTTCCTTTCGAAGGTGCTGGGGAAGTAGGGAACCATTTCGGGAGAGAGCCATTGCCCTCTGAGTCAGGAGGGCAGCGGGATCGCGAAGCGGGATCCGACATCACGAGAAGGGGGGTGGTTCCAAAGCGCAATCTTGCGGGTTGCTGCTTTGGAACCACCCCGGCGCACCTTCATTTAATGCTCCGCACCTCCTTACTCAGGAGGGGAGTTTTTGCAATCTTAGACTCGCCCGTTTTCAAACAGGCGGAAGCGGCGAAGAAGGACGTCCAAAAGGTATAGGCCCAGCCCGAAGGCTGCGAGCCACGGCCACATTGCGATTGCAACCAGGGTGGTCTCGCCGTCCGCATCGAAAATCTCCGCGCCCTTCGGCTGAAAGACTCCGCCGGTTTCCGCGCTGATGGTACGCAACTTTACAAGGTCGGGCGGATAGAAATGGAGTTCCTCAGGATACGAGTACGCGAGCATACCAGAAGCCCCGTTTAACCCTTCGCTGTTCGCGTGAACGACCTATGTTCCTCGTACTGCCAGAGGCACACGGCCTCCGTCGCAACCCCCGCCGCTCTGAGCAACATCGACAACCGAAACCTTCTGGGCGGGATCGATAATGCGGACCTCGGTCCGAATATCATTCAGAAATCGGCCACTTTTCTCTACTGCGTCGATGGAGAGCAGAGCCGATTTGCCTTCGCGCCGGACACGAAAATCAAAGGTATCATCATCACGCCGCCGCATCGTTTCTCGGACGAGCTGGGACCAGAATTTCGGATACCCATTCCATTTGAGCCAATCGACTGCCCATCGATCCTTCACATCCGACATGAATGCGGCCGACTTTCCCAGTCCGTACTGCCAGCGTGTCAGCAGAGGCCTGCTTTTGAAAGCTTCGAGCAGCACCTCCGATGTTGGTTTCGCTTTGGCAGAAACGTATCCCTGCAGCAGCGGAGAAGTGTTGAAATTGATTCCTTTGAAGATATCGACGGTCTTTTTCACGATAGGACGAAAGGCATCTTCGTGAAGCGTCTGTCCCGTCATCGTCATGGTGTCTTCGATGAAGATAAGCGGCACGTTTGCGGGGTCCTGAACATAGTAGGGTTTGCCCTTTCCCCATGCTGCAATGTTCTCCATCAGCCGACGGTCCGAATCGGCTCCGACGGCGACGGTCGACACTGTAATTCCGGCGTTGGCCAGACGTGTCGTCAATCCCTGAAAGTCATCTGGTCGTGTATGGCCATCCGACAGGAGAAGGATGTGCCTGATCTCATCGCCAGACTTCGCGATTTGAATCCCCGCTTCCCGGAGGGCGGGATAGATATTGGTGTCGCCGCCAACGCCGATCATGGAAATGGATTTGAGAATGGTCTCACGATCTACGACCGGTGTTCTGGGATTGACGTACCATTTGAAGTTGAAATCGAACACCAGCACACCGAAATGATCCGTGTGCTGCAGGAAATCAATCGGTGCCTTTGTGGCTTCCTTGGCAAGTTGTATTTTCTGCTGCTCCGCCATGCTGCTGGACCGGTCCAACACCACAATCATGCTTACGGACGGATGTTTCCCATCGGACTCAAATGTGATTGGCAGAAGTGCTTCAACCGGAGTTCCCGTGTAGCCGGCAGCGCCATAGGTATGCTCGCCACCGGCAAGCACAAACCCGCCACCAAGATCGCGGACATAGGTTGCCATCGATTGCATCTGTGCCAGGGACAGTGCCTTGGGATCAACGTCGCTGAGAATGATCTCGTCCCAGGTGTCCAGCTGGTCGACACGTTGCGGAATCGAGCCGGGGGGCAAAACATCCACGGTAAACCCCTCCGACGTCAGTGCGGACTGCAAGTAGTGCGCACTCGCCGCATGCCCTTCCACATAGAGGATGCGCGGCCGCCCGGATACCAGGATGGGTAGGCGGAATACGTTGTTTTCCATCCGTGCATCTCCGTCAACTCTGAGGCTCGCTTCGAGCACGACTGTTCCGGTAGTGGACGGAATGCTGGTTTCAAATGCGATCCGGTTGGGTCCCTTTGCAAGCAAAGCCGAGCGTCTGGCCAATACCTTGCCACCGTTCCGGATTTCAATTTCGCCGATTGTATCGGCTGGACTGAAGATGTGAACCTCGAGAGGGAACTGCTCGTCGGCGGTGACCTTCGATGGCGCCATGACGGTTTCGATCCAGGAATCCCGATCGGATTTTGTGCCCAGCGGCAGAGTGAAAACTTGTACATGTTCCTGCTTGAGACGCGTCAATACTGCCGCAACGTCTCCGGAATTCTCGTTCCCATCGGACATCAGAACGAGACGCTTCAAGTGATGCGGAGCGAAATGGTGCAGTGCGACATTCAGAGCAGATGCGATATTGGTTTCAGTTTGATCGATCGTAGCGCGTCCGCCCCGGCCTGCATGATTGGACACGGAAACCTGAGTGAGGTCTTCAAGCGTCTCAAACGGAATGGAGTTGGAGGCGAATGCAATGAAACGCGAATCCGATGGACGTCCGGCGTCGTTTGTTGTGCGTATCCATTGGATGGCGTTCTGTATCGAAGAGGACGAAACACTTTCAGAGATATCAAGGAGATAGACGGCGGATACCTCCGAGCCGTATCGATAGAGCGTGGGCTGGATCAGCGCAAGAATCAGGAGAAAGATAGTTGAAATGCGGATGGTTGTCGACAGCTGGAGATGTTTCGGACTCAGGTCGGCCACAGTCGATTGCCGCATCCACCAAATCCACGGGACAATCGCGGCAAGTATCAATGGCCAGTAATTTTCAATCGTCAAACGCATTCCAGCTCGCCTCGAACAACCGAAATCGTCTCAACAGGACATCCAGAAAATAGAGAGCCAGCGCGGCGGCGGAAAACCATGGCCACAGCGCAACTGGAAGAAATGTCCGATCGCCTCGCGCTTCAAATATCTCCGGTCCCGACGGCTGGAACATTCCACCGGTTTCCATGCTGACTGCGCGCAGCTTCGCCACGTCCGGTGGATAGAAATGATATTCCGCCGGATAGGAGTATGCCAGCACTCGGGAAGCACCGTCGGACCCATTACTGGTGGCGCGAAACAGATAGGTGCCATGCTGTTTCAGCGGCACTCGCGCTTCGTATGCGCCGGGGCCGGTTTGAGGTAAATCGAGCACCGTGGAGACTTGATCCGGAGCGACGACATGCACCTGCATGTGAAGTTGGTCGCGATAGCGGCCGTCTTTTCCAACTGCTTCCACGGAGACCAGTGCGAAGCCGTTCTCGCGTTCGACGCGCATTTCAAAGTCTGCATCGTCCTGCCGCCGCATCGTGTCGCGAATGATCTGCGACCAGAATTTGGAATAGCCGTTCCATTTCAGCCAGTCCACTGCCCAACGGTCTTTCACGTCGGAAGTGAATACTGCCGTTTTCCCAAGGCCGAATTGCCATCGTGCCAACAGTGGCCGGTCTTTGTAGGCCTCCAGCAGCACTTCCGCCATGGGCCTGGGTTTTACCTGAACGTAACCCTGGAGCCTCGGCGCCGAATTCCAGTCGATGCCCTTGAAAGCCTCCACGCTTTTCGTCACGATCAATTTGAACGATGCCTCCTGAAGTGATTCACCTGCCGAGGATTCCACGTCCTGATTAAAAATCTGAGGCACACCGGCGGGATCTTCCGCGTAATAGGTTTTGCCTTTGCCCCACGACGCGATTTTCGTCATCAAATCCTGGTCGGCTTCCTGTCCTACGGATACAGTCGAGACGGTGATCTGGGCCGCAGCCATCTGCTTCGTCATTGCTTCGAAGTCGTCCGTCAAAGTCCGTCCATCGGAAAGTATGATGACGTGTTTGATCTCATCGGTCGCCTTCTGAAGTTCGGCGAATGCTTCCTTCATGGCAGGGTAAAGATTGGTTTCTCCACCAACGCCGATTTCATCGATTGTATCGAGAATGGAGGGGCGATTATCCACCGCCTGCAGCCGGAGAGCCCATGTCGCGTTGAAGTTGAATGTCAGCACGCCGAAATGATCCGATTCCTTCAGCAAGGCCACAGGAGCTTTTGTGGCTTCCTTTGCGTAGCGGATCTTATCGCCCGCCATGCTGCCGGATTTGTCGAGAATGACAATCATACTTACGGATTGACGTGGTTTCTTGACGTCAAAGCTGACGGGTAGCAGTTCTTCGACGGGTGTTCTGGAATATCCGCCTTCGCCATAGACGTTGTCACCGCCGGCAAGTATGAATCCGCCGCCGAGGTCGCGGACATACGTGGACATCGCTTCCATCTGGGGTGCGGAAATCAGTTTTGCGTCGACGTCACTGAGAATGACCGCGTCGTAAGCGCCAAAATCCTCCGCGGTTTGCGGCAGGGCCATTGGATCGACAACATTGACGATGAACCCTTCAAGCGTCAATGCGTCCTTCAAATAGCGGGCACTCTGAGGGTGACCCTCGACGTACAGAATTCGTGGGCGGCCGGCGACGACGAGCGATTGGTGGAACTCATTGTTTTCCTGAAATGGGTCTCCGTCAATCCGTACCGTAGCATCCAGAACAACGTTTCCCGCTCTTTCGGCGACGCTGGTTTCAAACGCTACGCGATTCAAGCCTTTCTTCAACGGAACAGTGCGAGCGGCGAGAATTTTTGTGCCATTCCGGATCTCGACCCTGCCGGACACATTCGACCCGCTGTAAATATGAACTTCGAGCGGAAACTGCTCTTCTGCGTTTACCTGTGGCGGCGCCATCAAATTCTCAATCCAGACATCCTGTTCGGACCGCACCGGCAGCGGCACCGTGAATACCTCGACTCCTTCTTTTTTCAGTCGAGGCATGACAGCGGCAATGTCGCCGGCGTTTTCGTTGCCATCGGAAACAAGGACGAGCCGTTTCAGATGATTTGGCGCAAAGCTTCGCATGGCACGCTCCAACGCAGCGGCAATATCAGTCTGACTCTGGTCGACGGCATTCCGGCTTGTCTGGGATGAAACCGCCACGTGAGTCAGGTCTTCCAGGCGTTCAAATCCCAGCGAGTTGCCTCCAAACGCGATGAACCGGGAATCGGAAGGATTGCCGGAATCGTTGGTTTGCCGAATCCATTGAAGGGCATTTTGAATTGCCGATGGTGCAACGCTCTGGCTCACGTCCAGCAGATAGACGACCGATACGGCGGCGCCCGGCAATCGGAGCACGGGCTGCATCATCGCCAATACAAGAAGGCTGACGGTGACTGTTCGAATGGTCGAGGAAAGAAGAAGATGCTTCGGGCTCAGGCCGGCAACGGTGTTCCGGCGCGTCCACCACAGGAATGGAATTATCAGCGCCAGTAATAGCGGCCAGTATGTTTCAAACGTCAGGCGCATAAAGGCCTGGAACTCCTTCTCCTGGCGGGAGAGGGTGGGACATCAAGAAAACGGCGGGCTCGGGTGAGTGTTACAGCTACCGAATCATCCATAAAAATTGTTCCGGATCGATTCATACGAATTACAAGCAATGTACCCCTCACCTGGCGCTGCGCGCCACCCTCTCCCGTCGGGAGAGGGATTTCTCTCGAAATCTCAACCTGCCATCACAGCGTGATTCTTCGGTGATAAGTGAACCATTCGAGACCCAGCAACATCACCGCAAGAAACAGAAGGTAGAACCACAGTTCGTGTTTCAGGAATCGTGCAGTGGGTTTGATTTCATTTCCCCAGTTCAGAGCGGCGTGATTTATGTCGGAGTACTGCCGGTTCATGAGATTCACGGCAATGTATTGCCGGAGTCCGTCCTTTGTTGCGACATACAGGCCGGGATCCCGAGCTTCGAATACAGTTCGATCCAGATATCCACGCGAGGTCACTGCTTTGCCATCTGGTCCCGTGATCTGAGCATTAATGATCGGAACCTCCACGATTCCAGTCGTCCGGCGCAGCGCGAGACGTTCGCGGCCAAACCAGGCAAGAGCATTATCCACAAACAGCGGGAAGCTCTCATGAACGGGGAAGTCCGATGCCTGAAGACTGAACGTCAGCATGATCCAGCGTGCTCCTGCGCCAGACATCGGCGACGCGACAATCAGCGGCGTCTCTCCCGACGCGGCAAGCACCGTCACACGAGACGGATCAATGGTGGAAGCCTTCGCAATCGACACATCGTGCAAGGAAAGGTACTTCATCACCGGATGATCTTCGACCCACGTTGTAAAGGCGGGCTTCTCCACGATACCGTTCGGACTCGGCAGCCACCGCACATTCTGCGCTTCGGTCTGGAACCCAATGATCAAAGCCGGTTTGGAAGGCTGTACGGCTGGAGCAAAGTTATCGAAGACATACGCGTCAATTGCCGGATCCTCGCGGTAATCCTTCGGGTCCACGACAGAAAGGTCGACAAACGAATCCAGTCTCAACGCCGTCTGGAGATATGCGTTGCCTTTCGTTACCAGCAGCGCTTTCGTTTTTTTCTTCAAAGGAAGATATGTATAGGCAATGTCGTCTGTCGCCAGCGCGTCTCCGTCCGTTTGAATCGTGGCGCGGATCCCACCGCCATCAAACTTCGACAAATCAAAGGTCTCTCGGTAGCTTTGGCGCGATTGGATCTCGACTTCCCGGCGGATGTGGCCCTGTCCGCCCTCGCTGATATTTATCGTGGTTCTGCGTGTGTCATTACCGAAGTTGGTGACTTCAAGGTAAGCCTCGTACTGCAGTGGCGCCGACGCCATGGAACGAACTTCAAATGCGGTGATGGCAAAATTCCGGGCCGTTTCGTACACCATCAGTTTCCTGATGGGCTGCGGCACGGCCGGTATCGCCACACCGTCGGATATGAAATATGTCTGCGTCTTGGAATCTTCAGATTCGGGAAGACGCGGTGTTGCCGCCATCGGCCGCAGCGTACGGATCACCTGCTTCACGTCGTCCATGTCGCTCGTATAAGGGGAATCGTACTGTCCCGAGGTGTCAGCGATTCGAAACTCCGAACCGGAGCCGCTCGAATCCACAAGCGCATTTGCCGTGTCGACCGCGTGCTGCCAGCGCGTTCTGCCGTCGCTCATTCGCGCCGACATGGACGGTGATGTATCCAGAACAATCATCGTCCGTCCGGTTGATCCGGTGAGATTCTCAATTTCAGGTCGTGCTACAGCAAACACCATCAACAGTCCGATGATGACGGCAAAAAGTACGGACAGGATCCTCCGTAGTTTTTCCCAGAGCGAGCGCTCTTCGTGGCGTTCCAGCACCTTGTTCCACAGCATCGATGACGCAATCATCATTCGTCGATGACGCAGTTTCAGAAAGTACATGGCAACCAGCGCCAGCGTCGTCAGGACCGCCAGCATCATGGCGGCAAAGGGACTGAGGGCGAGGAATCTCATTTCAGGAAACGGCCCTGGCGGAAGACCTTCAGGACGAGATCCTCAAATGGATAGTCGGTGACTGTTCGTATATAGCCGAGCTGGTATTTCGAACAGTACGCTTCGAACTCGTCGCAGAAGTGTTTGAATTCGGTTCGATAATCCGTCAGCAGGGAAGGCGTTACCGTGATCTCTCGGCTGACGTTGCTTTCCGAGTCCACCAGAACCAGTTCTCCCTTCAGAACCGGATCGACTTCTTCATGACTGGCGACATGGATAACGAAGATGTCATGGCGGAAGTGACGCAGAATATCGAGGCCGGTTTGAAATCCCGCCGGATCCATGAAATCCGAAATCACTACGGCGAGGCCGCGGCGTCTGGCTTCCGTGCAATAGGTCTTGAAGGATTCGCGGGCATTGGTCTCACCGCCGGGAGTGATGTCTTCCAGGAAACGAAACACTTTGAAGATGCGTCCCTTGCCGCGCTGCGGAGGAAGTTCCGCGCGTATCTTTTCCGCATAGGCCGTCATGTAGGCTCGATCGAGATTGGCCAGACCGATGTAGCACAAAGCGGCCGCGACGCGACGTGCGTAGTCCAGTTTCACCGGGTTCCCATATGTCATCGATTGACTGGAATCGATGAAGAAATAGATCGGCAAATCTTCCTCTTCTTCGAAGAGGCGGAGGATCAGTTTGTTAAGGCGAAGGTAGGCCTTCCAGTCGAGGTGGCGGAAATCGTCTCCGGGAACATATTGCCGGTAGTCCGCGAATTCCACACCGGTGCCGCGGCGTGTGGCACGGCGCTCGGCTCGGAAGTGTCCGGCGAAGACACGCTTGGAAATAATGCTGAGGTATTCGAGCTTCTTTCGAAACTCGTCATCAAATAAAGGCAATCTATGTAGTTTCCGGCGTGGTCTCCAGAATCCCCTTGATAATGGTGTCGGTATCCACGCGTTCAGCTTCACCTTCAAAATTCAGCAGCAGACGGTGACGCAATGCGCCGTATGCCACTGCGCGAATATCGTCGCACGAGACGTAGACTCGGTTGTTCAAGAGCGCCCGAATCTTTCCACCCACGACAAGGGCCTGTGCCCCTCGAGGACTGGAGCCGCATCGCGCGTAGCGGGTTGCCAGCGGATTCGAGAGCGGCGTGTTCGGGTGCGTCGCCATCATGATGCGCACCGCGTAGTCCTGAATCGGTCGCGCAATGGGAACCGAGCGCACCGTCTTGCGCATATCGAGTATCTGAGGTCCATCCAGCACGCGATTCACGTGAGGTTCTTCCAGGCGCGTCGTGCGGTTCAGTATGGTGCTCATGCTGCCTGCGGTGGGATAATCCACCTTCAGCTTCATGAAGAACCGGTCGAGCTGCGCTTCCGGCAGCGGGTATGTCCCTTCCATTTCGAGAGGGTTCTGAGTTGCGAGCACGAAGAACGGCTGCTCGAGCTTGTACGTCGTTTTGCCGACCGAGACTGTCTGTTCTTCCATAGCTTCGAGAAGCGCAGACTGAGTTTTCGGTGTGGCTCGGTTCACTTCATCCGCAAGAACAATGTTCGCGAAAATGGGACCGGTCTGAAATTCCAGGACCTTTTCACCCTTCTCGCCCTCACGAACAATGTTGGTTCCGGTAATGTCGGCGGGCATCAGGTCTGGCGTGAACTGAATGCGCGAGAATTTCAGGTGCACGACTTCCGACAATGTGGAGACGAGCTTGGTTTTGCCGAGGCCAGGCACACCTTCGAGCAGAACATGGCCGCTGGCGAGCAGACTCATGATCGCGCATTCAATGATGTCGCCGTATCCCACGATGACTTTCGCTATTTCCTCCTTAACGGCGGTGAATTGTTTCTGAAAGCCCTCTACCTGTTGTTCGATTGCTGTGCTCATTATTTTGCCGGTCCGGCGGCAGCCGCCCTGGGCCGAATCTCCTCAAAGTAGTATTTGACGATTTCACGTTGCTCGCGCGGAAGCCGATTCTGATTGAGCGCGTCCTTCTGCGCCGGGCTCAACTGAGAAGGCACATTGCGGTAATCCATGGCGGATCGTTCCTGTTTGCTGGCTTCCTCGAGGTCCTGCTGCTGCCCGTCTTTGGCGGCCTGACCCTTAAGCCCTTCCATTTTCAGTTGCACGTCCAGCTTTGTCATTTCTTCGGGCTTCAGATCCTCTGGCGAACCGAGCTCCGAGGAGTTGGCACTGGCGGATTGAGAGCCCTGACCGTTTCCAGAGGACTTGCCGGTAGACGGAGTGCCATTAGGAGATGAATCTCCTTTCTCTCCGCCTCCGCCCTGTCCCTGCGACGGAATTGGAGTGAGCTGTGCGTCCGCGTTGGCCTGGTCGGACGCTGCTTCCTGCTGAAGCGAGTTCTTCAGATCGGCCAGTTGCTGACTGGCCTGGCTCTGTTGCTGCTGCCCTTTCATTTTCTGAGCAAGCTGCTCCAGTGCCTGCGCAAGATTATTGAGCGCGACTTTTCCAGCTTCCGGATCGTCGTTCTTGAATGCGTCGGCGGCTTCCCGCATGAGTTTGGATAAGTCCTGAAGAGCCGCCGGAGAGTTGTTCGCCGCTTGCGACATGTTTTTCTGCATCTCACGTAGAACATCCGCCGGAGTGATTCCCAGTTTCTCCGCGACGCTGCGGATCTGGTCGGCTGCTTCTGCAAGGTCGCCTGCAGACATGGCCTGAGCGGTCGATTCGAACGCCCCCGATTGTCCCAGCTGATTTGCCATGGACGTGAGTCCATCGAGAATGTTGTTCAACTCCAGATTCCCGCCGTCGATCTGTTGTCGAAGGTCCGAGAGCTGCTGCTGTGCGGCGTCCGAAGAAATCTTGCCCTGCTGAAGCTCGCTGATGATTTTCTCGAGCTCTCTTGCAGCTTCGGTCTTTTCGAGCAGCTTCTTTGCGCGATCGACGAGTGCCTGATCCGTGCGTGAAAGTTGAAACGGCGGAGCGCCCTGAAGATAGAACCAGTTGTGATTCTGGGATAGCGGCAGAAAGTTCAGGATCACGAACACCGCCATCAGGGCGAAGGCTCTGTGGAAAGTCTTCGAGATAGATCCGGGATAGAGCGTTTCAATTTTTAACCGTTTTGCGTTTTGAATCGCCCCTTCAAGCTGAACGTCGACCCATTCGGACGAGGAAGGGTGTCGGATAAACCAGTATGCGGTCTTCATCTGGTCCTGAAGGTGAGCCAAACGGTCCAGATTCGCAGCGGCCTGGCTCAATGTTTCCTGACCGCGCGTCCGCCAGATGAGCCATGCTGCCGTCGCAGCTGCCCACAGGGTCAGGAAGACCACGACGGTCATGCCTCGAAACGGCGAAATCAGATCAATCAGCTTGAAAAGAAGAGGGAAGATCAGGGCGACCGAGAGAATCGCGTAGATGGTTTTGAATCGGCGTTCGGAGCGCACACGTCGCCGGACTCTTTCCAACAGACCAATAATGAGTTCCTTGTCTGCCATCGCCCCGAAGTTCGTCCAATGATCCGATTCGGTTGTGAGCCTACCACACCCAAATGGCTCGCCCAAGCGATTCACAGGGAATATTGACCTTCAGGAGCGGAGGATTGCGGAAGTTCACTTTGCCTTGTTCAACAACTCCTGCAAATGATCCATGTTGTCCAGCAGGAACAGATAGTCTTTGGTGTATCCGCCAGTAATTCCACTGTTGAGGAAGCGAAAGTTCAGAGACCGCGCATTGGACGAATCTTCCATCGCAGAACGTCTCTCCCAATTGTCACGGAGCGACATGAGATGCTTTAAGAACGCAGACCGCACGATCGCACTGGCAAACTCAATCATGTCCACGGACATGGCCTTCGCCGCATACTTCTGGACTGCTGTCTCAAACATTCGGGAAGCTCGGCTGGCTTCTTCAACAATTACCATCATGGAAGGCCTCACGACATCTGTGCCGAACGGTACGACGCTTGGAATATAGGGGCCTTTGAGGGATGCCGTCGGGTTCAGGTAGAGCTTCTCGAGTCTGGTGATGGTCTCCTCGCTTCGCAGATCAATGTCACGGGAACGCGACGGCTTGTGCTCGCCGGAATTGGAAGCCTTTTCGAGCCCTTCCGCCGGAACTGCCGGAGTTGTTGTAAACGGCATCAGCGCTGCATATCTCAGGACATTGTCCAGTTGAGTCAGCGCATCGCCAATTTCCACGAACACAACGGATCGAACGCGATCCAGTTCTGCGCGCGCCGCTGCGAGGTCGGTTTCCCGCCTGTAAACGGTAAAGAGTGCGACGCACAGACTGGTTGCCGCGATACCCGCCGACGTCCATCCAAACGGAGTTATCGCAGAAATGCCCGTTTCGTTGGGAAGTCGGCTTGGACCGAGCATTCCAGTGACGGTAGCAAGAAAACCGATGGCAGGTGCGATATAGCCAATGAGCTTGGACATAAGTTGCATCGAATCGAGCGTCGTGATTTTACCGGTGTTTCGGCGCGATTCGACTCAGGGGCTACGGAGAACCGCTGTCGCGGATAATCAGCGTTACTGCAAATCGCTTCTGAACCGAGGCTTCCCCTTCCCAGTGACGCCACAACTTCAGCCGGACTTCGGTCGAACCCGGCAGGATTGCTTTAAGCGTCCACTTCATCATGCCTCCGCTCCCCACGGATTCGGAGGTTCCACCGTAGTCCACTTCGTTTGCGGTGATCGACTTCGAGTCCAGGAATTCAAAGGCCCAGCGGTAACCTGCTGCCGCATTCTCCTGCAGGCTCAAGCTGATGATATCGCCTACGTGGACCCTGACTGTTTTCCCATTGTCTGACTCCGTCATCGTCCCTCGCAAAGATTGCTGCACAAAACAAAGCCGGCCGTATTCGCGCGGCCGGCTTTAACTGGGCGCGCTACAGCGTTACGCCGTAGCTTTCATTGAAGAAACCGGCACTGATATATGCCTCGCTGGCGTACCCAAATCCCTTGTCTCCCCATCCTGTTCCCCAACTGTTACGAACGATGAACCGGCCTTCCTTGGTATAGCCTACAAGGCAGACCGCATGACCGCCACGCACGGTGGTGGGTTGAAAGACATCCAGAATTCCTTTTGTCGCCGTGGCATTGTCCCAGGTCCGATCGACGTTGAGCGCCACGAGAATGGGTCCATGGGAGGCAAGCCATGTACGCCACTGATTCACATTCTTATTCATGTTGAAATAGGCCGAAGAGCGCCGTTGAGAAGCCGTGGCGAAAAACTGGTCCTCGTCGCCCAGATACATTGCCGTATTGATATGGAACGGCAGCAAGGCTTCCGGTACTGCGCCGTACTTCTTACAGAAGTCCATTGCGGCTTTGAGAGTGGTTCCCGCACCCTCGATAAATGTTTCCGGCCGCGACACAAGCGTATCCGTCTCCTTCGACGCCATCCAGG
>Ga0184628_10000063_pt1 | contig 54375 bp, 81 predicted proteins | sample PLM4_5_b1_FD_133149 | JGI IMG/M metagenome (GOLD analysis project Ga0184628, IMG submission 133149) | Groundwater sediment microbial communities from an aquifer in East River, Colorado, USA - PLM4_5_b1 | ecosystem: Environmental > Terrestrial > Soil > Riparian zone | place: USA: East River...
GCCGTGAAGCCGATGCCGGGAGAGAAGGGATGGGTGTTGGAATGGGGAGAGATCCCGCTCAACGATCGAAGGCTCATCGTCATGGACGAAGCCGGAGGACTCTCCACCGATCAGATTGGACAACTCTCTTCGCTCCGATCGAGCGGCAAGGCGGAAGTTCACAAGGCTGTCCGTCACGAGACTCACGCGAGGACTCGTCTGATCTGGCTCTCGAATCCTCGTGACAACATCAACGGGATGTCCGGCTTCATGTATGGAGTCCAAGCACTTCAGCCGCTCATTGGCAATCAAGAGGACATCGCTCGATTCGACTTTGCGATGAGCGTGGCTACGGATGACGTATCACTCGAAGCCATCAACACTCGGAACCTCTCGCCACGCCCGCACGTTCATTCTGCTGCCGCCTCGCACGCGCTCCTTCGCTGGGCATGGAGCCGAAGGAGAGATGACGTTGTCTGGGAGTGGGGAGCAGAGGACGAAGTGTACAAGTGCTCGCTGAAGATCGGTCGTGAGTACGTCCCAGACCCACCGCTCATCCAAGGCCAGAATATCCGCATGAAGATTGCTCGGCTCGCCGTAGCGATCGCTGCTCGAACCTTCTCTACAGATCCAACCTACACGAAGGTCATCGTCACGAAGCTCCATGTCCAGTCTGCTGTCGAGTTCCTTGACTACATCTATGGGCTCGAAGGCTTTGGGTATCGAGAGATCTCTGACCTAGCGAATCGAATGAATGCCGATGCGATCAGCAGGATGGACGAGATCAAGGAGTATCTGTACACACGTCCGGATCTTCCTCGCTTCCTCAAGGCTGCTCGTGGCCAGTTCCGATCACAGCAGCTTCGAGAGCAACTCAACTACTCAGAGGAGGAATCAAACATGGTCATCCAGAAGCTCGCTCGGGCTTCGATGATCGAGAGTGCCGACCAATGGACGTATCGAATCAAGCCACACCTCAACACCATTCTCAAAGAGATCAAGGAGAGATAGATGAAGAAAGTTGCCATACTGGGAACCGGACCTGCTGGACTCGCTGCAGCACACGCAGCCGGGATAATGGGCCACCTGGTTCAGATCTTCACGCAAGGAGGAGATGATGGGCCAACGAAGAGCCGGATTGGTGGAGCGCAGTTCCTCCACATCCCTCTTCCGGTCATCAACGATCCCGAGCCGGACGCGATGCTGACCTACCTCACTGCCGGTACGACTGACGGCTATCGAGAGAAGGTCTATGGACCGGACGGTGATGTGCCGTTCGTCTCCATGGAGCGGATACCGAAGGGAGGAGCGGTGCCGGCGTGGTCGCTCATCGAGACGTACGACAAGTTGTGGGATGTGTACTGCTCTGGAGCTTCGGTCAATGTCGTCAGTCTCGATCCGAAGGTGCTGATTGACATCATCGAGCGAGGTCAGTTCGATCTCATCGTCAGCACGATACCGAAGCCGGCACTGTGCCTCGCCCATGCTGGACTCGTTCCTGAGATCCACTCCTTTGTATCGCAGAGAATACGGATCGCCAACGAGTGTGTCCTGCCGACTCCCGGCAATCAGATCTTCTACAACGGAACTCCGGATGTGTCTTGGTATCGGACGTCAACGATCTTCGGAGTCGGATCGACGGAGTGGGGAGCCGGAGCGCCGGAGCGCCTTCCGTATCGAGATCTCGTCTCCGTCAAGAAGCCGATCCGCTCGGACTGTACCTGCTTTGATGGCAAGGTGTTGTTCACCGGGAGGTTCGGACTTTGGCGCAAGGGAGTTCTCTCGCACGAAGGATTCATCGATACGATGGAGGCTCTGAAGTGATGCTGTGCTCAACCTGCTCTCACATCGTTCGGCCCATCGTCGTATCCGATATCGACGGCACGCTGTCGCAGTACCACGAGGACATCACTCGCTTCTCGTCGCGCTACTTCGACAAGGCTCCTCCAACGTTCCCATATGACGGCTTTGGTCCGTTCCGTGACTACCTGGAGTTGACGCAATCTGAGCACCGAGCCATGAAGCTCGCTTACCGGCAAGGCGGCAACAAGAGGTTCGTCAAGCCGTATCCGAATGCCAGAGAAGTCCTCAATGGCATCCGTTCGTACGGCGTGGAGATCTGGGTGGCCACGACTCGTCCCTGGCAGCGACTGGACAACGTTGATCCGGATACGAGGGAGTGGCTCCGGCGCAACGGCATCGAGATCGACGGACTGCTCTATGGCGATGACAAGTATGAGCAGCTCATCGAGACGGTTGACAAGGATCGGATCGTGGCCTGTTTCGAGGATCTCCCGCAGCAGATGTCATTTGGGAGCCTTCTGGGTCTGCCGATGTACCAGATCTATCGACCGCACAACAAGACAACGAGCGCTCGCTGGGAGCCGGGAGGATCGCTACCGGAAGCCGGACGCTGGGCCCTGGAGCGACTCGATCATTGGATGGATCTCCATGCTGCGCGCTGACGAAGTCCTCGAAGAGATGGCCAAGACGTTCCGAGATCGGAATGGGAAGTACAAGGACAATTGGAAGAACACCGGTGCCGTGATGAAGGCGATGTTCCCAGAAGGAATCACGCTGGAGACTGAGGATGACTTCGTGCGCTTCCATCTCCTTGAGTGGACCATCGGGAAGATCACTCGCTTCGTCAACACCGGGATGACAGACAAAGGATCGGTCCATGACGCAGCCGTGTACCTCGCAATGATTGAAGCATTCCTCAACGAGATGGGAGAGACCAATGGGAACTAAGGAAGAGATCGCCGCACAGCACGCAGCAAGTCTTGGGCTGGAGCACGGATGGAAGAAGTGGACTGGAGAGATCGACGCAGCGATAACCGGCGATGCTCGTGCCGGCTCGATCGGAGAGCGCATCCGTGACGATATCCGGCGCGCTGGTGGGCTTGTCTCTTCGTACCCGCACGACGTTCGAGGAGCGATCGTTGCGACGGAACTACGAGGACGCAACACGCTCATCATGAGCCACGGAGTCTGCCACATGAACTGGTTCGAGGAGGCTTCGCCGGACTCGGTGGCCGAAGTGATGGACGTCAATCTCTTCGGAAGCTACAACCTTGCTGCTGCCTTCGTTCGGCAGACGATCGAGACTGGTGAGCGGAAGAAGATCATCATGATCGGCTCGATGGCGTATCGGAACGTCCTCAACGCATCGGCTATGTACTGTGCCTCGAAGGCAGGTCTGGCGATGCTGACTCGCTGTATGGCTTGGGAGTTGACGCCAAAGGGATTCGATGTGTACTGCATCCATCCCTCAAACGTGGACGAAGCTCCAATGGCAGAGGACACGATCAAAGGCATCATGCGGTATCGAGGAGTGGGGAGAGGAGAGGCGCTTCAGTACTGGGGAGCTAACTACCTTCGCGACCAATCGCTCACAACCAAGGACATATCCAACCTCGTGTTGTTCCTTCTCAGCGAGAAGAACGGCTACATGTCCGGCGCCAACATTGAGCTAGGAGGAGGACAACGATGAAGCGAGATCGCTACATACCACCGGAGATCGAGGATGGCACAATCAACTTCCTCCCTCCGAAGGATCTTGACGACGTGTTCGACATCGCCATGATCCGTACTCGTCCGGAGTTCGTACCTCTGCCGGCTCCGGCGATCTGGCGGAAGCTCGTACAGCTAGGAGGAGGACGCAAGCGGATCGAAGGGTGGGAGGATCTGGACTATCCCGAGTGGGATGCTGAGTCGATGCCTCTGCCGTACGATGACGAGAGCGTCGATGCGATCTTCTCGGCACACGCGCTCGATCACATGACGGTTACTGCGGTCCAAGATCTCCTCTCTGAGATCCAGCGAGTCCTCAAGACCGGAGGGACGTTTACCAACGTCGTGCCGCACCACATGAGCACACTCGCAGCGGAGTGCCTCGAACACAAGACGAGATACGGGATCAAGACTTGGCGGAACATCTTCAACAATCCGGCTTACACCGTCATCAACATTCGTCAGGTATCGAGGACGATCGAGTGGAGACTCAAGGTTGGCTTCAACATGGTGATGGGCCTGGAGGAGCGCAACCTTGTTCTCGTCACGCAACTCATCAAGGAGGCGAAGCTCATGGAGGAGATCGCTCCTGCTGCCGATGGACGAAGGAGATGGATATGACCGACACGCCGGTGAAGGATGCAACACAGGCGAGGCATACCGGCTTCGTTGATGCCGGCCAGAAGAGCTTTGAGGCGACTGCCGCAGATCTGATCCGGCCAACGGAGACCATGCGCTTCGTCTCGCTCCATCACCACAGCACGTACTCGTACGTTGATGGCTTCGCTCTCCCTTCGGCTCACGTCCGGCGAGCGGCAGAGATCGGCATGCCGGCGCTCGCTCTGACAGAGCACGGCAACATCTCCTCTCACGTCAAGCTACAGAAGGCTGCTCGCGAGTTCGGAGTCCATCCAATCTTTGGTTGCGAGTTGTACTGCGGCCATGTTGAGGAGGAGACGAGAGGACAACGGAAGAACCATCTCACAGTCCTCGCTCGTGACCAAGCCGGATACCAGAACCTCTTGCGAGTCGTCTCTCAAGGATGGGATGACTACTACTATGAGCCCACTGTCTCCGGCGAGGCGCTCCACCGCTACCGGGAAGGACTCGTTGTGTTGAGCGGCTGTACGGGATCTCTTCTCTCAACATCGCTCATCGGAGGCAAGAACGTTGCCGTGGAGGAAGCGAGCTATGAGAGAGCAAAGGCTGTTGCTGCTCGATTCAAGGCCACATTCGGTGACAACTACTTCCTCGAAGTGCAGATGTTTCCGGAGCTTGATCAAGTACGAACGATCAACCAAGCCTGGGAGCGTATGTCGCGAGAGCTAGGCATCCCGCTCGTAGCCTCCGGCGACTTCCACTACACCAAGCCGGAGGAGGGAGAGATGCAGCAGATTCTCCATGCGCTTGGCCGGCACAAGAGCCTCGAAGATCTCGCCAAGGGATGGAGCTATGACGTCTCGCTCGCTCCTCCGATCAACGACACACTGATACGAGAGCGACTGCGCGGCACTGGTCTCTCCGATCGAGCGGTGGATGAGGCGATGTTCAACACGATACTGATAGCGAACGACTGCAACGTTGAGCTACCGACCATGGATCGAGTTCGCTTCCCGATACCTCCTGGCTTCACGACTTCGCAGGACGTATGGAAGGCTTGGCTGCGAGAGGGATGGGACTTTCGGCACTGCGATGCGAAGAATGCCGCCTTCAAGAGCGATCCGGCGAACGTCGGCAGACTCAGCTACGTTCAGCAAGTCAAGAAGGAGATGGAGATCATCGAGGCGAAGGACTTCATTGACTACTTCCTCGTGGTCTCTGACATCGTCAAGTTCGCCAAAGACTCGGGCATCCCTGTGGGCCCAGCGAGAGGATCGGCTGCCGCTTCGCTCGTGTGCTATCTCCTCCGCATCACAGAGGTCAATCCGATGATGTTCCCCAACATGATGTTCGAGCGCTTTGTTGATCACAACCGAGAGGACTTGCCGGACATTGACTTGGACTTCGATGACGAGCGCCGGTGGGAAGTGTTCGAGTATGCGGAGCGGAAGTATGGGCGCGCCTTCGTTGGCAAGGTTGGAACCTTCACACAGTTCCGAGCGAAGAACTCGTTGGATGATGTTGGGTACGTCCACCGTATCCCGAAGGGCAAGATTGAGCAGGTGAAGGAAGTCTTGCTAGAGCGATCGAGCGGTGACCTACGAGCCAGCGCGACGATTGAGGACACCGTAGAACAGCACGAGCAAGCTCGCATCGTGTTCGAGGAGTATCCGGATCTCTGGAAGGCGACGCTGCTTGAAGGCAACGTCAAGGCGCAGTCGATCCACGCAGCCGGACTCGTCATCGCTACTCAGCCGCTCACTGACGTCTGTGCCGTGTACAAGCGAGTCGATCCGAAGAAGGGAACGATCTTGCTGGATGACTCCGGCATGCCACGAGAGGTCATCTCGATGGACAAGTATGACGCTGAAGAATCCGGCTTGATGAAGATCGACATACTCGGACTCAAGAACATGGGCATGATCCGGATCGTCCTCGAATGGATCGGCATGACTCTCCAAGAGTTGTACGACCTTCCGCTTGACGATCCCGAGACGATCCGTGGCTTCCAAGAGAACGACTGTATTGGCATCTTCCAGTTCGATGGCTGGGCGATGCGGTCTGTGAACTCTTCTCTCAAGCCGGACAACTTCGATGAGATCGCTGCCGTCAATGCGCTCGCTCGCCCAGGTCCGCTTCACAGCAATGCCTCCGGTGAGTACGTGGAAGTGAAGCGTGGCCAGAAGGAACCGAGCCTGGCGCATCCGCTTCTCGATCCAATCGTTGCGTCCACGCTCGGGCAGATCATCTACCAAGAGCAGATCTTGCGTATCGTTCGAGAGATCGGAGACTTCACGTGGACACACGCTTCCTACATACGCAAGATCATCTCTCGAAAGATCGGAGAGCAAGAGTTCAACCGGCAGAAGGGAACGTTTGCTGAAGGCGCTCGATCGAAGGGAATGGATGAGGAGACCATCGACAAGATCTGGGGAGCCTGTATTACTGCCGGCTCGTATGCCTTCAACGTCCCACACTGTATCTCGTACGGGATGCTTGGCTACTGGACGATGTGGCTCAAGGTCCACTACCCAAGAGAGTTCTTCGCCGGAGCGCTTCGCAAGCTCTCGGATCTCAAGACACTCTCGATCCTTCGCGACGCTGCGCGGCACGGCGTGAAGATCTATCCACCGGACGTTCGAGTGTGTGGAGCGAACTGGATGCCGTGGGAGGATGGCGTCATGGCTGGACTAATCCAGATCCCAGGGATAGGAGCGATCACTGCGTCAGCAATCATCGAAGCTCGGGAAGCAAACGGAGGCTTCAATGAGTGGCGAGATCTTCGAGCCGTGAAGGGCATCGGCGCCAAGACGATCGAGAGCGTGATGGCCTTTGTGGAGAAGGATGATCCGTTTGACGTGTTCAAGATCCAGCGTGCGATCGAGAAGGTCAAGAAGGCGATTCGCTCCGGCGAACTTGGAAGAGAGATCCCCTACCCAACGCACACTGTGGCGCAGGTGCCGGGAGATCGAGGGAGCGACACCGAAGTGATCTGGATCGGCACCATTCACTCTCGCAACCTTCGAGATCTCTTTGAGGTTAACTTCGGTAAGACGGGAGAGGCGCTCGATCTCTCCACAGTTCGGAGTCCGGAGCTAGCCGAATGGGTCATCATGTACGGCGAGGACGACACAGACCAGATGTCGATCACCGTTGACCGTTGGAAATATCCGAAGTTCCGTAAGCGAGTTTGGAACATCGAACTCGATCATGACTTGGTCCTCGTTCGAGGAGTCAAGAAAGGGTACCAAGCGCGCAAGGCGCTGTACGTCCACGATCTCTGGGTCATTGATCCAGACGACTAGAAGGAGAGATATGAAAGACGACAAGTACATAACGTTCAAGCGATCAGAGTTCTACCAGATGATGGGCGAACTCGCCTTGCCGCCATGGCAGGTAGGGGATGATCTGCTTGGAAGCGAAGCAGACTGCGCTCCGATTGCCAAGAGGATCGAGGAAGTCGCAGAGACGATCTGCCTACAAGACGCAACAGTGATCCGTGGGCAGGATCTCTTCGCGGCTCCGGCGCTCGATGCCTATGCTGCCATGATTGCCATCGTGATGAAGTTTGGCGGCATGACTCCGGAGACGCGCAAGGAGCTTCAGCAAGCTGCGGACTATTTCCATGACAGAGCCAACGAGTCTCGGGACATCGCCTTCAAGACTCCAGACAACGGAGGACTGCGATGATCTTGGTACCGAGAGAGACGATCTGGCCGGGCAAGCTACCGACCAACTCGACAGGCACACCACGTCCGAAGTTGGAGCAGCTTCGTCCGTACTACACCATCCACTACACCGGAGGAGGACTCTGGCTCGATCCGGATGACACGCCGGCAGAGCTTCGCTCGATCCAGGCCTATGCCGCTGGAGCCGGGAAGCCGTGGGAGTACAACTACGTCATCGACGGCCAAGGTTGCGTATGGGAGTACGCAGGCGACTATCGAGCGGCACACAGCGCCGGTGAGAATGAGATCGCTATTGGCGTTCTTCTCCTTGTTGGTTTCAAGGGCAAGTATCCCGCTGTCGAGTATTGGGAGGCTCCAACAGAGCCGATGATCAGAGCCGTTCGAGAGCTACGAGCTTGGCTGTCCGATAGCGAGAGGCTCGCTCTTTCCCACCTCATGCGTCAGCACAACCAAATGCCGGCGGCAGCAACCATCTGCCCAGGCCCAGAAGTAGTGAAGCGTTGGAGCGATCTGACGCTGCCATGGACAACACCACAACCACCACCAACGGAGGAACCAATGAAGTATTACCGCAACGAAGAGTCAAGAGCTTGGAACGGGAACACCTATCCACCGAACGTCATCAAGTACGTCTTGAGAGATTCCGACGGCAAGTTGCGGCGGATCTCCGGCGAGGAACTCACCTTGCGCGGAGTTCCGATGGCAGAGTGGAACCGGCCAGAGTTTGGAGAGCCGGTCAGCAATGCCGAGTTCGCCGTGCTAGGCGAAGCGTGACCATCAATCGGGAGAAGGTCACCGCGCAAGCGGTGGCCGATCTCCGTTCTCGTCTCGCTGATGCGGCGATCTCTTGGTGTCGGCACAGCACCATGGAAGCCACGCTGGACGAACGTCCTCCGGCGCGCCAGAGCAACGTTGCCTATCGGCGCGCAGCAGCGGCAGACCTTCAAGAGATCCGTCGATTGACGGAGAAGCTCGATGGCGTACAGAACCAAAGTTGATACAGACGATCCCGAGCGCCGGGCTGCCGGCCAGTGGAGAGGAGACATCATGGCTAAGAAGAGAGATCCCCAGTCACATCCGCCAACATCGCCAACGCGCACGATCAGGAAGGACATCAGCAAGGTCGTTCCTCGCCTCCAGGCTCGATTGAAAGGAGGTCACGAGAATCCCGTGCGTGTGTCGAGCGGAGGAGAGGGAGAGTGGCCGGCAGAGTGTCCGGTGCGGATTGATGTTCACATGGTGATGGGACTCTTCAACCACGATGCTGCTGGGCCGGCAGAAGGTCTGATGGGTCACATCATCGACATGGACTTCTACACCAAGCAGTCGCGAGTCCTCATCAAGATGTACCGAGATCCGAATGCGCTAGCGATCATCGTCAATGACGAGGAGGTCTATCGCTGGGTGGAGAACAACGATGATCTCCCGGTGAAGTTCTTCAGCGTCATCGAGGACATGAACTCAAAGGCAGAGAAGTGGGTCGATCAAGTTCAACTCCAGCCGGGAGACGAAGTGTTGGAGGACGAGTACGGACAGCCGGTCATCATCCGAGAGGCTGACGACGATCCAGTGATCGAGGACGATCCGGTGATCGAGGATGACGACGACATGGAGTGGGAATAGCGAGCCGATAGCAGGTCCGGAGATTGGTCGCGAACGATCTTCGGACTTCACTAGCTTCCAACTATCAGTAGCGAGTAGACTGCCCGGTGGCGGTGCTAGTGGCACCGGACGAACAGACCAAGGAGAAGAGAGATGAGCGATCCAAGAGCGATTCACATACACGACCAACTCGATGCGGCTGCGGCAGAGACGCACCGCTTCTTCGAGTACGTTGAGGAGTACATGACGAGAGGCAACCGTCTGGATCGGAAGGGAGACACGCACGACTTCCCAATGGCGCTCTTCTCTCGCTTGTTCAAGGAGTCTCGTCCGTGCGTCCATCTGATCCTCAATCCGAGTCCACAGCCGATCTTCGTCTGCGTCGCCAACAAGTCGATCAATTGCCGTGACTGCTTCACGATTCTCATTGATCTCATCCGACTCGGACTCGTCAGCTTGGGGAGTGACTGCGACTTGTGCGGACAGCCGGTGCCGTCCAATCGGTTCTCTGAGTTCACCGTCAACGTCGGCAACGTCATCATGTTCGGCAATCGAGGCATGTGCTGCTTCGATACGAGAGGGATGTCATGAGCCGGAGGAACTCGCGAGAAGCGAAGGACGCACGCAACCTTCGAGTGAAGGCGGATCTGGCTCGCCGGAGCGAGGCTCGATCGAGCGCAACCGATCTCCTCGAAGAGAAGCTGCGCAGCGAAGTCCGGAAGATCGCCAACGACTACAACGCCAAGCTCGAAGAGTCCTCTCGGGAGGAACTACTTGAGCAACACTTCATGCGCACAAAGGAAGGCGAGCGCCTGCCGCTCGATCGTCCTCTGAAGCAGATGACTCGTCAGCAACTCATCGAGATCCTCACGCTGACGGTTGAACACGAGGATCGAATCATAGACAAGGAGAAAGAATCATGGCAGAAGTAGACAAGCCCATTTGGCTGTCGTTCAAGCGAGACGGAGGAGGACTGATGATTGTGCCGTGGGACGAGATCGGAATCATCTCGACTCTCGTTGCCAACAAGGGAACGCAAGAGGAGCCGGACCTAGTCATAGACGAGAGCAAGTGCCTCGTTCACGTCAAGTCGATCGACACCAGCATCGTTGTACTTCATCCGGCAGAGGAAGTCTTGTGCTGGCTCGGTGACGTGGAGTATGTGGCGCCGGAGACGAAGGAGGACGAGCAGTCATGATGACCACAACGATGATCTCGGACCATGGGCCCGAGTTCGATGAGGCAGCCAGGCTCATCCGGAACCTTCAAGACCATCGCTTTGTTGACGAAGCGATCGAGATGGCAAGATCAGCCTTCGAGAAGTACGACCCAGCGAAGCACAAGCTGGTCCGAAGAGGGACCAAGATCAACGACGGGCAGATGACTTACAACGACTTCTTCCGTACAGAGACTCCGGACCTATTCCGCTACTGCCGCAACGTCAAGTCGGCCATCGAAGTCCTCATCATCCTGATCGGAGAGGAGACGTGATCGCCGGACTCGTCATAACGGTTCTGCTCCTCGCTGCTCTCTGGTCGTGGAACGAGAGGCTGAAGAAGGAGAAGGACGAGAAGCCAACAAGCAAGGCAAGTCGGATCTTGCCGAACGATCTGGAAGCGAGACTGGCTCTGGCTATCGAGCGCCGGCACGAGCAGTCTCGCCTCGCCTATCGGATCGACCCAGGGATGGCGCTCGCCAAACAGCTACCAACAGACACAGGAGATAGATCATGAAGAGGAACGACAAGCTTGCCACCGACTTCGAGAAGGCGATGGCGCTCATGAGGGAACGACCAGAGAAGGTCTTCACGACACAGATGGTCGTCATTGGGGTAGGAATAGATCCTGCCGAAGAGCCTGACCGAGATCACTCACTCGTCTCGGCTCTGGCCAGGGCAAGCCGAGATCCATCAACCGGCATCAACTCTGGACGAGTGCGCGGCCACTACTTCTGGAAGAAGCCGGAGCTTCGCAAGCAGACAGAGTTTGAGTTGGCCGTGACAGTCAATTGCCTCACAAGGCTTGCCGTGGCAGCGATCGAGCGTGAGATCATCGTGGAAGCGCTCGAAGAGATCGACGGAAAGATCCAACAGATTCTCCGTAACCACCACATACCAACTCCTCAGTCTGACCTGAAAGAGACGAAGAGGATGATCGACAGCAGTGTTGAGAAGCTGATGGGAGCACTATCATGAACGACGAGAGAGAAGCCTTCATGCCACTAGAGCCGGAGAGGGAGCCGGTGTCGATCCGGCGATGGGCCGATGAGCAGCAGTTCGTAGCGCAGCCGATGCTGGCGGATCGAGACGAGAAAGGGAACATCTTGCCGACTGTTCGTCTGCTCTGGATGACTCCTGATCCGCTCGGAGCGAACGCAGCAATGGGAAGGATGTACAACGGCATCCCCACCTACTCGCTAGCAGACGTGACGGACGAGGAGCGCCGTCAATACTTCAGCGACTCGCTCGCTACACACCTCAAGGCTCCGTTGGAGTCGATTCAGTTCCAGTTCTTCTTCGAGGGAGTGACTCGATCCTTCACGCATCAGATGGTCCGGATTCGCACCGGCTGCTACGCGCAGGAGTCGTTGCGCTTCGCCGTCAAGGAGGATCTCGCCGCAGAGATCTCGGTGCCGCCTTCGGTCGCTGCCCTACCGGCACACCATCCGACTCGTCAGACCTGGGACAAAGCCATCGAGGAGATCTCCGAGCGCTACAACTACCTTGTGGCGAATGGGATCCCAGCGGAGGACGCACGAGGACTCATGCCGCACGCGGTGACGACTCGCCTCAACATGATCATCGACCTTCGGAACCTCGCAGACCACGCCGGCAACCGGCTCTGTACACAGGCACAGTTCGAGTGGCGGATTGTCTTCCTAGGAATCGTTCAAGCGATCCGTAACTACACACCGGACTTCTCGTGGAGTGGCGCTCCTCGCGTGACGGGAGACGAGTGGGAGGAGAAGTACCGTTGGCAGTTCGAGATGCTGGCCGACTCGGCACTGTTCCGTCCGGTCTGCTATCAGCTTGGCCGGTGCCCGTTCAAGGCGAGCTTCGATCGAGCGTGCTCGATCCGAGAGCGTGTTGACTTTAGATCTCGCAATGGGATGCCATCAAGTGAATGGCACATCTCTCAAGCGAATCCTGATAACACTTGGTCGGCTGAATCGCAAGCTATTCGTCCAGCAGAGTGGCTTGCCGATCCGGCTGCCGCTCGCAGAACCTCCGGCGATGCCGGTCACTAGAAAGGAAACAACATGAACAAGGAAGAGATGTTGAAGGACCATTGCCCAGGGTGTGGCTCGCTCCCTCCGTTGTGGAAGGAAGTTGACTCAGAGATCGAAGGACCAGACGGAGTGGGCCCAAGGTATCACTGCTCCGTTTGTGACGAGTATCGAGTCATCGTGCCATTCGAGGAGATCGACCACCAGCCGGTTCGAGGCTCCGAAGTGGAGCGCTGGGTAAAGCACTGGCGCGACAACTATGCCGCTCGGGATGAAGGCGGCAATCCACCCGAGTGGCACGCGCTCGATGCGCTGCTGGACTCCTATCGAGAGATGGCCGATGCCGGCATGACGATCAAGGAGGCTCGGGAGTTGTCCATGACGGGCAGCGATGAATGAAGAACAGAAGGTGGAGCGCCGGAACGAGATCCGTGCGAGGTTCGGGAGGAGCGATCTCCCAAGAGACGTTGAGCGATGCCATACGACCTGCTATGACCCAGCGGATTGCTACGCAGCAGGGTGTCAGTTCGCTCGGGATCTTTCTGCCGTATTGGCTCCGGTGGAATCCTGAGCGGATCGGTGCGTGATCTGGCCGGAGAGCCGTGCCCAACGGCTCCCGGCTATATCCGCTCATTATCTGCTTGAACTGGGGCTTAGAACCAATCCTAGAGGATGGAATAGAGGAGAAACAGGAATGAAACTACCTATCAAGACCGAACGCACGCCGGACTCGCTTCGAGCGAGGTTCGGCACGCGGTGGCTGGCCAAACGTCCGTTGGGCGAAGGGATCCACTCGCACGCCTGGGTTGTGGCCTATGGCCGGACACGCCGGAGCGCCATCCGGAATCTCAAGAAGCTCGAAGGAGGAGCAAAGTGAACAAGCCAGGGATATACCGAAGCTGGACCGAAGCCTTCCAGAAGATCGTTGGCTGGATCATCGTCTCGTTGATCTTGCTGATGGTCGTACTGCTGTTGATGGGAGGAGTGTTCTGGACGGTTGATCATGTCTTCGGCGCGCCTCTACCGGCGAATGCTCCGGTGGCGAGTGCGAAGGCTGCTGCTCCCTCGTACGATGACGAAGCACGGATGCGTCTCGCTTCGTTCGGCTACGTCGTGTCGAGTCCGGCTCGATACGAGAAGGCTGTGCGGCACTGGCAGAAGGTCAATGGACTCGTCGTTGATGGAGATGTTGGTACACAGACGATCGGCTCGCTACGAGCAGCAGAACCGGCGACTGCTAGCGCTCCGGCAAAGAGGCTCAATCCTCCCGCTCCGGTAGTAACGAGCGCCGGACCTGACTGTGCCGAGATGAGCGAGTATCGGAAGGCTGCTGGATTGCCGGAGCAGTTCGATTCGATCGGCTACCGGGAGAGTCGATGCGATAACGGCGTTGGCAACTCGTGCTGCTATGGGTGGTGGGCGAACTACTTGAGCTCACACCTATCGAGAGCCTCTGCGTATCGAGAGCGGATCGTTGGTGAGTGTGGCGTGACGTCCTCCGCTCGATCGGAGATCCAAGGCGACTCCGATGCGCAGAAGAAGGCACAAGCCTGCGTGACGTACGTCGTGTGGTCGATCTCGGGAATGTCGCCGTGGGCGTTGTGAGATGCGCGATGCAGACGGGAGCGATATCCGCAGCCTCTTCAACACGATGCCGAAGGAGTCTCGCCGGCACTCGAAGGACGAAGGCATGCGCGAGGCTCGGGAACGAGCGATGCAGATATTCGAGGAGCTTGACGAGTTGGAGGACTCCGTTAACAACGGCACTGGTGGCTCGGCTCGACACAAGATACTCGATCGCCTAGGCGAAGCTATCATGGCAATGGAGTCGGCAGATCTGCCGGACTTCGATGAAGAGATCTAACAACAACAGAAGGAGAGAAAGATGATCAAGTACACAGAACAGCTAGGTGCTCTGAGGGTTGAGCTGGTGGTGCCGACTGAGACCATGTCGGCAACGCTGTGCGAGATGACGGTGACGTCAACGGACTCGTCCCTCTACACGACGCTGACGAAGAGCGAGTTGGCGGAGTTCGCCAACCGATTGATGACGCTGACGTGAAAGGGCATCGGATCGTCGTGGGCGCGAGGAGGAGCCGATACGTGCCCGTAGTGGCACGAGATCCCCTGGCAACTCCTCGTGTGGCCGGAGGAGGGATCTTCGAGAGCGATCCGATTGAAAGGCTTGATGCCGCTTCTCGTAGGGAGGAGCGGCACAAGTCCTTCGAGGAGAACCGGGAGACGTTCGAGGACTTCGTGGAGAAGCATGGAGCTTGGAAGCGCATGGCGCGAAAGATCCGAGTACGACTAGGGAGGAAGCTGTGAAGGATGAGACGTTTGTGAAGGCAGAGCCGGAGGATGCTGCGATGTTCGGTGGCTTGAGAGAGATCGACTCGCCGGTGGCAGCAATATCTTTGGCGATTCTTCGAGCACGAGAAGTCGCTGAGCAGTTCCTCGTGCTGCGAGGCGCGAGAGGGATTGATACTGGCCATATGGGTACATCTGGATATCCATATGAATCGAAGATTATGAGAGATGGCCTGTGGCGCTCGTTTGTCAACTGGCGCTACTTCTCGGTTGATCCTCGTTGGGAGATGTTCGAGTGGGGACTGCCGGATATCGCTAGCGCAGATGCTGACGCTGGGACCGAGTACGTGGAGAAGGCGCGAGCGCTTCGCTTCGAGGAGTGGCTGATAGGCGAGATCGCTCCGGCTGACGAGAGAATCCGGCTCGCTCGCGCATATCGGGAGAGCCTCGCTCCTGGCAGTTCTCGGAAGCACGACCGCACGTTTGCTAACAAGGTGTTGTGGGCTTACGAGAAAGAGCGAGAGTTGATGACGAGAGCGACCACTACATTCTGGTCTACCGATCCCAAGAAGATCGCCAAGGAGCAGCGGAAGAGAGGCAGGTCATAGTGTGTATCCATTTGATGGCGATCTCTCGATGCTTGAAAGCGCCTCGCGAGCGGACGGACGGGAGCGGGCACGCGCTCCTTCCGGTAGGTGCGAGGAGAAGAGATCAGTGTGGAATGAATTTAGGTGGAGAGGGAGAGAGAGAGTGGGGTGGGGTGGTGGGTCGTAGCACCAACCGGCTGGAGCGCGGGACGTACGCTCGCGAGGCAAACAGATGTGTTCAACTCGGTGCCTAGTAATTCGCTCTAGGCCGATCGGAAGGAGAAGGAAAGATGAAGATCATGGCGATAGATCCCGGTGGGACTACTGGGTTGGCGAGTGTTGAGGTTGAAGGCAACGATCGTCGTGTTGCGTTCGCTACGGATGACGTGAAGAGGATGAAGGAGACGCTGAGGGTGGAGCAGCTTGGCACGCCACAGGAGGACTTCGCTGCGTTGAGAGTGTTCGAGAGGATCGTGAATGGAGCACCGGACGTTGTTGTGATGGAGGACTTCCGGCTGTTTCCGGATCGAGCGCATGGGCCGAATACTGAGGAGACGATTGCGGACAGATATCTGGCTCGGCTCGATCTGTTGCTGTACCTGTGGAGTGAGTATGGGATCGTCTGCGCGCCGGTGGGGATGGTTGCTAGCCGATCGTCGTGGGGAAGCCGACATGGAGCGCCGATGGTGGTGAAGTCGATGCCTGGGGAGAGGATTGCGATCAAGGATGAATGGCTGAAGGAGAACGGACTGTGGAGGACTCCGAAGGCGCACGGCGGTGGGGAGCACTCGATGCAGGCGCTGAAGCATCTGGTTGTGACGCTGCGGAAGATCCGGAGCGGGAAGTTGGTTGTTAGTGATGGGAGGAAGTCTTGAGACGGATTGGTGCTCGTTGTGAGGCGCTGATGGTGGCGTGTGCGATCTCGGCTGCGCCTAGGGAGGCTTGTGGGTTGCTGATTGCGGACGAGAGCGGACAGGCGCTGGAGTATGTGCCGGCGATGAATCTGTCGGCTGGGTATCTGGACTATTCGATCGACCCAGAGTCACAACGGAAGTACGTTGGGAAGATCTTGGGCGTGTTCCACTCTCATGTCGCTCGGGATGCTGTTCCTAGCGATGATGATTCGAGACTGGCTGTGGCTGGGCTGCTGTATGTGATCTACTCGCTTCATGATCGAGAGTTCCGAGCTTGGAGGCGGGAGGCTCGTGGTTGGCGAGAGGTACGGACTACAGCGCTGTTTGGGAGATCACGTGACGATCCTTCAAGCCCTACGATTGGATGACTGATGGACTTTCCAGAGTTTGAGATCCTTCCAATTTCGGATGCTTGGCCAAGGCCAAAGCGAGGATGGGGAGTCCCACCAGGCTCTCGCCGTATTCAGGATGGATATGTCGCCTTGAAGATCCCTGATTGGCATCCTCTCTTCCCATACACAAACAAAGGATGGATAACAGAGCACCGCTATGTCATGGCAAAGAGTCTTGGCCGTCGGTTGGCGAAGGGAGAGAACGTTCATCACAAGAATGGTCTCACAACAGACAATGACCTAGACAATCTCGAACTTTGGATCACATCCCAGCCTGCAGGACAGCGAGCCAACGAGAAGAAGCACTGCGCCTCTTGTACGTGCTTTCATTTGTTGTAGTCGCCTAGGGCGATCGACGGCACCTAGGGTGCTCTGACGGCTTGAGTGGGCTTCTCTCGGCTCTAGCGGCACCGATCCGTGGGCTAGCAGGGCAGGAGCCGGTGCGCTCGCTCGCTCCGGAGCCGTGGTACTACGCTCGTCAGCCATAGCGGCAGGTTGCCTGTTTGAAGGGATCTGCTCCCGAGTACCACAAGGAGAGACCATGGCAGTGCGGATGAAGCCGTCCGAGTTTGGCGGCACAGTACAGAGGAACGGGATCGCTCCTCCACTCACGCCCAACGGTCATACTGGCCATGTTGATCTCTCGGCTGCTGAGAAGGTCCATCTGTTCTACGTCACTGGCCAAGACGAAGATACAACCAGAGCGCCGGATAACGGCGAAGCCTTCATAGGCATCCTTCCTCTCATAGAAGCGATCGAGGCGATGCCGACTCAGGAGAAGTGGATTGACGCCAATGGCTGACTTGAAGGAGATTCCGAAGAAGCCAGTACACCGTCAGCAGTCCTCTGGCCGTGGCGTGATCCGTATCGCTCAGAGAACAGCAGATCTCATCGACCATCCCGAGACGGTCAAGGACTGGGACGATGAAGAGTTACATCGTGGGCGAAGGCGCGACAAGAATGGCAAGTTCACCGGACGAGATCCGATCGTGGTTCCGACTGACTGTTATCGAGAGATGATGCGCCGGCAGATGCGCAGAGCACAGATGCTCCTAGGCGAGAATCTCGAAGAGGCTGTGAAGTGCCTCACAGAGATCATCGCTCACTCGAAGGCGGAAGACAAGGACAAGATCAAGGCTGCTCAACTCCTCATCGACCGTGTGATGGGTAGGAATCCCGAGCAAGTGGAGATCAATGTCAAGCAACCTCTGTTCCTGGGCATCCTCGCCGGAGGGATCGTGCCAGGTCCGCTTCGAGAGATTGAGGCGAAGCGAGACGACTCCGACATCATCGATGCCGTGGTGGTGTCGGACTCGGATGATCTGGAGTGGGAGTGACGACGTCACTGGCTAGGTCACGCTGGGTGTCGCACAGAAGGTATCTCGACAAGCACAAAGGAGAAGAGATGGGCAAGAGCAAGCGAGGCTTCGGAGGGAAGAAGGCAGCGCCATTCAAGAAGGGTGGAGGACGTAGCACGAACTCACCACGTACAGCGAAGGGAACTCCGCGCAAGCGGTGAACGAAAGGAGCCCAACGTGGGCGAAGAAGGAAAGACCAACATTCAGATCCCGTTCATGCTGATCCTTGAAGTCGTGCTCAAGGTCGTGTGGATCGTCGCTCTCGGCAAGTTCATCGGATGGTGGGGATGATCGCTGAGACACCAACATACACAGCATCCGAACTCGTCACGATCATCGTGGCTGTCTTCGGAGGACTCGTCACGCTCGTTGGCGCGCTGTTTGCTGGTTGGGCTGCGCTCAAGGCAGGACAGGCGAAGAAGGAGGTTGTAGAGACGAAGGCTGCTGTAGTCGAGACCAAGGAGCAGGTCGTTGCCGTCCATGCCATCGTGGAAGGAGTTGCTACTGCCGTGGCGACGATGAACGATCTGACGATGGGTCAGCTAGCCGATCAGAACGAGACTCGCCGGATTGTTGAGATCCCGAAGGACAAACGAACGGATGCAGAGAAAGATCATCTTGCGGTGGTACCGGAGAAGCCAACGCCATGAGCATGGTGGCTACCCGAGCGCTCTCCAAGGCGGCTGTGTTCGAGGCTCTTGGCTACGAGCCTCATGCCGGCCAGATTGACATCCACGACTCGATGGCTCGTATGAAGGTCGTTGATGGAGGAAGGCGCTCGGGCAAGTCACAGATCGGTGGCCACGAGTTGGCGCCAGAGGCGATCTTGACCTACACGATGCAGGAAGAGTTGAAGGAACGTGGGCAACGTCGTGAGTTCTGGATCGTTGGGCCCGAGTACAGTGACTCTGAGAAGGAGTTCAGAGTTGCCTGGGACGATCTCACGCGCCTAGAGATCCCCATGGATCGGCCAGGCTCCTACAACTCGCCTTGGTCGGGAGAGATGTCCATATCGTGCTTCGGTGGCCGGTTCCAGGTCCATGCCAAGTCGGCCAAGTACCCAGACACGCTCGTTGGCGAAGGACTCTCTGGAGTCATCCTCGCTGAAGCGGCAAAGCTCAAGGAACGAGTCTGGACCAAGTACCTCCGGCCAACGCTTGCTGACTTCCGTGGATGGGCGCTGATGTCGTCCACTCCCGAAGGCAAGAACTGGTACTATGATGCTTGGCGTCGTGGGCAAGATCCGAACGACTTGAACTGGGCATCGTGGCGCATGCCGTCGTGGATCAATGACCATGTATATCCGAAGGGAGCGACCGAAGAGGGACTGGCGATGCTTCGAGAGGCGATCGCAGATCCGCTTCGAGGACTCACGCCGGCAATCGCTGCTCGCTCGGGAGTCGATGAGGAGATCATCGACTTGATGAAGGATATGACTGACGAGAGGTTCGCTCAGGAGATCGAAGCGAAGTTCACCGAGTTCGTTGGCCACGTCTTCAAAGGCTGGGACGAAGAGATTCACGTCAAGGATCTCAAGTACAACCCTGACTGGCCGATCTTCCTGGCAACCGACTACGGCTACACCAACCCATTCGTCGCGTTGCTGATTCAGGTCGATGTGTTCGACAACGTGTACGTGATCGCTGAGTATCGGCGCGTTGGCCGGGATATCTCCGAGATCGCCCTAGACCTTCAGACCGAACTCGGAGGACTCTTCAAGATCCCCAATCTGCTGTACCCTGATCCGGCGAGCCCAGGCGATAGCGCCGTGCTGGAGAAGGCGCTGGGCGTCAAGACGGCATTCAAGCTCGATGGGACGAAGGAGACCACAGGAGGCGAACTCAAGTGGAGGCTCGATCTCATCCGGCAAGCGCTCAAGCTCAAGCCGGACCACGGACCATACGAGATGCGCAAGCCGAAGCTCTTGGTTGACCGGCACAGGTGCCAAGGACTCATCTACGAGATGGGCGAGTATCGCTATCCCGACACTCGGAAGGAGACTGCCAATGCCACAGACCTATCCGAGAAGGAAGCGCCGTTGAAGAAGGACGATCACGCACCAGAGGCGCTCGGGCGATTCTTCCGTGGTTACTTCGGTGGTCCTGCCGATCGAGCGACCAACGGACGTGCGGTTGTGCGGAAGGCGAACGTGCGATGAAGATCAAAGTCAAGGTGACTCCTGGGATCCCTCCGCTGATGAACGGCGACAAGGTCTACACCGAACCTCTGTGCCTGTACCATTGGTCGCCAACGTCTCGCCGGAAGGCGATCGAGCGCAGTGGACTCGTGCCTGGATCGTGGAGTATCGACAGGGACTGGAAGCCTCCGCATATCTGCTACAGCGCCAATCCTCATCTCGCATTCGATCTCTCAGTGCGCATCCATCCCGAGATTGAGTCGTGGGATCTGTGGATGGTGTTCGCAGAGGATGCCAAGAGCTTCGAAGCGATACTGGAGTTGTACACCTTCAGCGATAAGCACTACATCAAGGAGTACCGTGTGTACAGCCGGATCTACAAGCGCCACGTCCACTACATCGGTACTCGAACGGCGATAGCGCTTCCGAGCGCTCCGCAGGCGTAGTATCCCGCTCGAACGAGAGGAGACGGCATGATAGATGAACTGGTACCCGAGCTTGATGCCTCAGCACAGCGCTTCAACATACGCATGTTCGAGGGAGACGCCATCAACTTCGAGTGGGTCGTGCCCGACACAGCGACATGGGCTGGAACGTATGAGTTCAAAGTCCTCGCTGGCGGAGTAGTCCTCACGCTCAACGTCTCTGTGACTGCGCAGGGACTCGATGCCAAGTTCTCTGTTGTTGACTCGCCGCAGCCGGAGCTTCTCGCTACAACGTCCGGCTATCCCTGGGACGTTCATGACATCGGCTCGGACGTGACGCGCTTCGCTGGGCTCCTCCTCGTTGACGAGCAAGTCGCATGACGCTCACCATTCACAACAACAAGCCGGCAGTGGTCGTCATTGAGAGGCGCTCGCCTCTGATCCTTCGTCCTCAGTACGCTCCCGGTGTGCTTGGGTCGATGCTTCTGGCGCACTCCTTCCCAGGCGTGTTGACTGTCGGCCTAGGAGTCCAGCCGTTCCCGTTCCCGAGATCCATGACCATCCTCCGAGTCCTGCCGGCTTGTGATCCGGTGCTGGTGCCGCTCGGTTCTTCGATCATCTTCGACATACGTCTCAATGGCGTGTCGATCTTCGGCGCTACCAAGCCGGAGATCCTCGCCGGAGAACACCTGGGTGCTCCGGTTGTGCCGGACAACACAGCAATACCGGCCAACTCGATCGCCTATGACGACATACTCGCCGTTGGATCGAGCTATGCTGGCGCCAACGCCACTCTCACTCTCGAAGTGGTCTAACAAGAAGGAGTCCCACATGAAAGATTCAGCAGGTATCACAGATCAAGCCGTTGCCCTGCTCGAACGGAGACGCGCTCCGATCGACTTCTGCGGCATTCGAGGTCACGGCATTGCTGTCCTTCGCTCTCCCTCTCGGCTCGTTCCCGGCAAGCTCCTGATCGCTCAGGTTGTTGAGTTCGAGAATCTCGTGACGGAGATCGGTGACCAGTACTACGGCGAGCGAGCCTCTGGAATCGCCTCTCCTCCGAACCAGGTCAGTGGCATGCGACTCGGAACAGGCGCCACAGCAGTCGCCAAGACGGGAGCCGGTGCCGCCATCGTCACCTACACCACGGCCAGCCATGTGGCGATCTCCGGTGGCTTCCCGACTTCCTCGAAGCCTTCAACCGCTCGCCGCATCCAGTGGCAGTCGCTGTGGGGTGCCGGCGTGGCTACGGCTTCCGGACTCGCTGAGGTCGTCATCACAAACGAGACTCCGCTGACGAACGTGGCCGGCACTGCCGCCAACACGATCTCCCGAGCGCTTCTCTCGCCAACCGTCAACAAGGGTGCGGCTGATACGCTGACCGTCACCTGGAACCACGATCTGCTGGGAGCCTGACATGACCGACTTCCCAGAGCACAACCCAGACTTCCCAGACGTAGATCCGGCGACGGGAGACGAGCGCGAGACCACAGAGGTCAAGGGACCAGATTCAACCGTGTGGGGAGACGACTCCACGCGCCCAGCAGCCAAGCCGGAGTCCGGCGACGAGATCGTCATTGGCGATGACGGCGAGCCGGTAGAGGTCAAGGGACCAGATCCTGCTGTCTGGGGCTGACCCATGGCCGACAACTCAACCCTTCCTGCTACTGGGGATGTCGTTGCTGCGGACGAGATCTCTGCCGTCAAGTACCAACGCATCAAGCTCATCCATGGCGTCGATGGAGTCAACGATGGCGACGTGTCGCTCACCAATCCGTTGCCTGTCGAGGCTGGGCGAGACTTACAGCGCATCGCCGTTACGTCTGCTGGCCTGACGATCGCTACAACGGCATACACGGCCGGTGACCAACTCGGTACTCAGCTCACGTTCGCCAACGCAGCGAGAGCCTCTGGTGGAAGTGGCGTGGTAGTTGGACTGACCATCGTTGACGTCAACGACATTATTGGCCCAGTCGATCTCGTGCTGTTCGATTCCTCCGTCACGCTTGCGGCCGACAACGCAGCCTTCGCCGTGTCGGATGCCGACGCGCTGAAGGTTGTCCAACTTATCCCTACTGCCGTGTTCGACATCGGCAGCAACCGAGTCTCGCAGATCATGGGCTTGGCGATCCCGTATGTCTGTAACGGTGGGACTTCGCTGTTTGGCGGACTGCTGACGAGAACTGGCCATACGTTCTTCGCTGCCACTACCGACTTGACTGTGGTTCTCTATGTTGAACGGAACTAGTCGTGAGCTACACATTCGGTGCAGCCACGACGGACAAGATAGCCGGCAGCACAGCGTTTGGATTCGGAGCCAATAGCTCTGCCTTCCTGATAGCTGGATGGTGGTACCCAACAACTCTTACATCTGGGCGAGGCTACTTTGGGATGGCTGGCGGCAACACCTTCATCGGTGTCGGCACTACTACTTCAGAGATCCGCCTTCTCAACGATCGAACCGTTGACTCAGTACGGCAAACTTCCGGTGCCGGAATCGTCATCAATCAGTGGCACTTCATAGCCGTTGTCGCCTCGCTCTCTTCCGGTGGGACTCCGGCTTACAGAGTTTGGGTTGGCCTCAATGGCGCTTCTCCGGTTGAGGTAACTGTTTCATCCGTGACAGCCGGTTCGGGAAGCGGAGTCAATAGCGCAGGAAAGACCATCGGCAATACGGGCACTGCCGGCTCTGCTTCTTGGCAAGGGAGGATCGGTCAAGTCACATGGATGCAGAAAGCAACAGCCCAGCCTCTGACGCTGTTCCCGTTCGCTACGGCAGGGACGATCACGCAGCCAGAGGCTGACCGTATCTTCTCCACAATCGTTCTTCCCTTGTATCGCGGGCAAGTTCCAACTCACCTGATCACGCCAAGCGCATACGCAACGTCATCGGTGATCATCGTCGTTGAAGATCTAGAGGCGCTGTCCGTTATTGAGACCATCCGCTCCCAAGTCGCAACCTTCCTAACAGAAGGCCATCCCCTGACGGTTACGGGAGCGAGCGCCGGAGCGGATCGTCAGCCTGGACAGATGATCGGACCTGACTGGGCCATTCGAGCAGCGCCGTTCTGTAGAAGGTGACGCATGACACTGCTACTGCTTCTCAATCAGCCAGGTGGCGGAGGCGCTACCGACTACACACGCACAGCTACCGATCCCATCGGGCTGACGGACTCGATAACGAGAGCGAGCGTGGCAAGCCAGACAGCTACCGATCCCGTTGGGATTCTTGATAGTCATACGAGAGCCTCTGTCGCTTCGAGGACGGCAACCGATCCGCTCGGAGCGCTGGACTCGATCTCGCCGGTGGAAGCCTTCTCGGTTACTTCCACTGATGCCGTTGGGCTTCTCGACAGCGCTTCGAGAACCTCGGTAGCTTCGCAGTCCTTCATCGATGCGATCGGAGCGACAGACTCGATAGCGCGAGATCTCGTCCGGCCAACCACTGACAACCTTGGACTTCTCGATCCGATCTCGTACGAGTCTGGGACTCAGCAGATCTTCTCCGATCCGATCGGCACAACCGACTCGATCACCCGAGCTTCGTTGGGATCTCAGAGCTTCACCGATCCTCTCGGAGCGCTCGACAGTGCCTCTGCTGTCGCTGCCGGCGCTCGAAGCGCGACCGATCCGATAGGAGCCGTTGACTCGATCTCTCAGGCTGCCACCTTCTCGCCTTCATCTACGGATGTGGTCGGCCTACTCGATACGGCGATACAGACGGTTGGCTTCACGTCCTCCGTTACCGATCCTCTCGGGATCTCCGATAGCCGTGTCCAAGAGACAGGCACGCAGCAGATCCTCTCGGACTCGCTCGGGATCTCGGACGCTGCCGGCCAAAGTTCTGCCGGCGCTCGATCCCCTACTGACTCGCTTGGAGCGCTCGACAGCCTCTCCAAAGTCAGCGCCGCATCACAGATCCTCTCCGATCCGATTGGCTTGCTCGATCCGTTCACTTCGGCAAGCGCCTCCTCTCGATCGCTGAGCGATCCTCTCGGACTGCTCGATGACATCTCCTTCGTCAACGGCACGGCCATGGTCATCATCGATGTGCTTGGGCTCAGCGACTCGTCTGCCGGCCAAAGTCAGTTCGCTCGAACGGCGATCGACTCGCTGGGCTTGCTCGATCCGATCTCGGCAGTGGCGAGCTTCGTTGTGGCGCTTGCCGATGCGCTTGGGATATCCGACAACGCTGGGCAAGTCCTGTCGCTCGTTCGATCGCTTACAGACTCGGTGGCGATGCTCGATGACTCGTCCGGCTCGCTCGGATTCACTACGATCATCGCAGACCTACTCGGTATCACGGACGAAGCAGCAGCAGCCTTCCTTGGGCAGACGCAGATCGGTGCCTACTGGGGAACGAGAATGACCAGTGCCTAAGAACACAAGAGAGAAGGAAGAGATATGGCGAACACAACGCTAACTCAGTGGAGCACAACGGTTCCCTTTGCCGGCGCTCCTCTGCCATGGGTCCCTCCGCTCGATGCGGAGCGCATCAACTCGTACCTCGTGTATGAGTCGGTGTACTGGAACGTTCCAGAAGCCTTCAAGATCATCCAGCGAGGAACGGACGCCAAGCCGATCTACATTCCGGCAGCCAAGCAAGTCATCGAGACGATGCACAGGTATCTCGCGCCTGGACTCTCGATCGCCTGTGATCCGCTTCTCGGCACGCCGGAGCAGCAAGCAGCCTCGCTCGCTTACTTCGCGCCGTTCGCTCGCCGTGAACGGTTCTTCTCCAAGTTCTCTTCCAACAAGCGATATGGACTCATCCGTGGCGACTGGATGTTCCATATCACCGGCGATGAACTTCTGGAGGAAGGCTCCCGAGTCTCGATCGAGGCGATTGACCCTGCTGAATACTTTCCCATCTATGGCGAGGACCAGATCACGATCATCGGTGTCCATCTCGTCGCGCTGATGGTCGATGAGGAAGACAACGAGGTCATGTATCGGCAGACCTATCGGAAGGTCACTGGCCTAGGAGGACCATCGCCCATCACCGTTGAAGAAGCCTTCTTTGAGGTTGATGAGTGGGGTGGCCCTGGGATGGACGAGAAGCAGATCAGCGTGGTGCGTCCACCGACTCTCCTTCCAGACGACATCACTCACATCCCCATCTATCACATCGCCAACCTAGAGGAGCCGGGCAGCAGCTACGGATCGAGCGAGCTTCGAGGCATAGAGCGAATCTTCAGCGCCATCAATCAGTCGATCTCGGACGAAGAGCTTGAGCTTGTCCTCAACGGACTTGGTGTGTACGTGACTGATGCCGGATCTCCGATCGATGAAGACACCGGCGAACCGATCCCTTGGAACTTGGGACCAGCGAAGGTCGTGGAGCTACCGGACGGCAAGACCTTCATTCGAGTCTCGGGCACGACCACTGTTGCTCCTCACCAAGACCATCTCAAGTACCTTCACGGACAACTCGATGCTTCTACGGGAATGAACGACGTCACTGCCGGCAGAGCAGACGTCACGACGGCTGAGAGCGGAATCGCTCTGCTGATCCGGCTCGCTCCTCTCTTCGCTCGTGCGGACGAGAAGGAACTCATCATCACCGACGTGATGACGCAGATGTTGTGGGATCTCAAGTCCTTCTTCGCCGCATACGAGGGACAGAACTTCGATGCGATCGCTTGGGTGCCGAAGTACGGCGATCGACTACCCATCAACCGTGACAAGAGGTTCGATCAACTCATCCAGATTGCGGCGCTCGATCCTCCGATCGTCTCCGGCGCTTGGCTTCGCTCCGAGCTTCGCAAGATCGGCTTCGAGATCTCGGAGGATGACGCCACAATGCTCGCTGCGATCCTTGCCGAGCGCGAGGCTCTCGGGAAGGCTGCTGCGGCCAGCGATCCCTTCGCCGTTCGAGCCGGCACCGAGCTAGGAGCCGGTGACGTAGCCGGCAACGGAGTACCGGCGCTGAATGGCGCGAGCGGTGCCTGATCTTGCTCCCACGCCTGGCGCTGAAGCGATCGCTCGCCGTACGTGGCTCGCCCACATCAACGATCAAGCGAGCTTCAATCGGGAACTCTCGAAGATCCTTGCCAATGCGGCGAAGCAAGGAGAGCAGATCATCCTCAACACGCTCGGTGACGGAATCGGCGCTCAGGTCCGTCGCGCTCAGTACCAGATCGCTGTGGCCCAGCTCAACCAACTTTCAGCGACGATGTGGGGCCAGATAACTCCATCGATGGAACGAGCGATCGCTAGGACCACGCAGACGGCTGTTGATGGGCTAATGCTCATTGATCAGGTCTTGGCACGCTCTCTGACCAACGTAGCTGTGCGAGATGCGTTCCTGGCGGCAGGGAGGAATGGCGCAGACAACGTTCGCAGTCGTCTCCTCAACAACATCAATCTCTCGCCTCAGGTCTACCGGACGGAAGCGCTCTCGAACCAGTGGGTGGCTCGGGAGGTCAATCGAGGGATCGCGCTCAATCAGTCCTCGAAGGAGATCGCACGCTCAGTCCGGCGCTTCATCCGTCCGGACGTTCCTGGCGGAGTCTCGTATGCGGCACAGAGGCTCGGGAGGACCGAACTAAACAACGCCTTCCACACCACGACGGTTCGAGCAGCAGCCGATCAGCCTTGGGTCACTGGCTTCCTCTGGCACACGAGTGGATCTCACCCGAAGCCGGACGAGTGCGATCAGTTCGCCTCTGAAGATCACGACAAGCTCGGCAAGGGAGTCTTTGCGGCAAACAACGTTCCCGGTAAGCCTCATCCACAGTGCCTCTGCTACATCACAACGATCTCGGTGGACGAAGAAGAGTTCATCGACTCGATGGTCAAGGGTAAGTACGACAAGTTCATGACTGGCAATGAAGAGAGTGGATTCTGGGCACCAGAAGCTCCCGTCAAGAAGAGCATCGACAAAGCTGTTGATCTCTACTCGAAGCACCTTGGCGGAGTTGTGGGAGGAGATGCTCAATCGGATCTTGGTTCTATTCTTTCCGGCACACGAGGCTACACAATCGGAGACTTCTCGAAGGACTCGCAGTTCATGCGTCGGCAAGTTCTTCCGGAGGACTTCCACCGGATCTATGCCTCACAACCGAGCGTGGATATGTCACAAGTCAATGCGCTCGCTAGGTCCAAGGTCGATCTCTCTACTCTGGATGCTGACTTCCCGATTGTGCTTGTTCGGCTCGATGGGAAGAGCGTGATCGTGGATGGTCATCACCGTTTGCTCGCCGCAGCCGAGAGGAACGAGCCGGTGAATGTCTGGCAGTATCGAGATCCGATCTCGTCCAAGCAGCTTGGGATTGACGCTCCGTTCCAAGATCTGTAGCCCAAGCAATAGGGCAACTTTCTCTTGTTGGAACGTCCTTGCCTCTGAGCGCCGGCACTATTCTCCCGACCATGACAACTCAATCAGCGATTGACGCAGCCAGCATCTACATGGGCACCGTTCTGGTCAACGGAGTCCTTTGCCATCAGTGGCTTGACGGGACTCTCCTCCCGCTCCTCGCCGGTGGTGCCGGAGACGATGATGGGGGTGACAATGATGATGATGATGGCGACGGAGATGGCGACAAAGACGACTCCGATGACTCCGATGACGGCGATGGCGACGATGACGCCAAGGGCAAGAAGAAGAGCGCCAAGGACGATGACGACGATGACGATGATGACGATCTTTCAAAGCACAAGAGCGCTTCCGTCCGGCGCGCCTATCGCCAAGCCACTGAGCGCCGGATCGCTCTTCGCGACGAGCGCACTGCGCACGCAGCGACCAAGGAGAGGGAGACTGCTCTCATTGCTGAAGTTGCCGACTTGAAGAAGAACGGCGCTGGCGACGAGAAGCTGAAGGCATCCGTCTTGAAGGCAGAGAAGGAGCGCGATGATGCTCTGGCTGAAGTCGCCAAGATGAAGACAGAGAAGGCAGAGACAGCGATCAACTCCGAGATCGAGGACGTCATCAAGGAGTTGAATGTCACGCAGTCGTTGAAGATGGTGAAGGGACTGCTGCGGGAAGATGGCCTGCTCACGTTCGATGAGAACGGCGAGTTGGAGAAGGACTTGACGAGGAGCATCAAGAAGTTCGTGAAGAACGGCGAACTCACCGTCAAGAAGAAGAACGTCAGCGACGATGAAGATGAAGGCGACGAGAGCGGTGCTCCGGCGAGAAGCTCGGGATCTCCGATGCGGCGCAACGGCAGTGTCCGTACGCCAGGCAACGAAGCCCAACTCAAGAAGAAGTATCCCGCTCTCAATCGGTGAGAGCGCGATGAACATTGGAAGGAAGGCAACGTGAGATACGACAAGTATGATCCGATTGCCGGTGGCTTCCGTGCGGCACTCGCAGCCGATCTTGCCAAGATCGCAGCGACTGCCAACGGCATCGGCGTTGGACTCAACTCGTCTGGCTTGGTTGTTCCTGGCGCTGGCATCTCTGGAGTAGTCGGAGTGCTTGTGGTCACAAGGGACATGAAGGCAGGCGACATCGTGGACGTCATGACCGATGGTGAGTGCGTGGAGGCAGTCTCTCCGATTGTCGCCGGCACAGTCATCACCGCTCTGACGACCACCGGCGCTCTGGGCGTGACGGCTCCGGACGCTACCCACACACCAGTGGGCTTCGCTGTCGAGGCAACTCGGCTCGTGGTCCGGATGGCAAAGGCGGCATTCTGATGAACCACAACACCAGCCTGCTACTCCCATCCCGCTCCGGATTCGCACGCGGTGGACTCGCCTTGCCGAGCTTCGATGAGCACGACCACGAGTTGGTCGATCTCTCCTCGCTTGGCTTCGAGTTCCCGCTTGAAGGTTCGGCGCGAGGCACCAACACCTTCGGTGATGTCCTCACCCAGACAGTGGACGGACGAGATCTCAACGAGATCTGGAGAGAGTTCAGCGCAACTCTTCTCCTCAACAACCGGAGGCGCAACGTCCTGATTGACTTGCTGAGCTTCAACGTCTCGGCTCCGATCGAGGACGTTCCGCAATTGGCAACGTCTGACTTCGAGGAGGCTTCCGAGTTCGGCGTGCCAAAGGGCATCCGTGGCGGTGACTACTTCTCGCTGGGATACGACTTCAAGTGGTACGACCTTGCGGTGCGGTACACTTGGATGTACCTCGCTGAAGCGAGTGCGGCCCAAGTGGAGTCGCTCCACAACATGGCGCTCGAAGCGGACAACCGTCTGATCTTCACCAAGATCATGAAGGCGATGTTCTCCAACATTAACCGCACGGCGACGATCCGTGGCACCGCGGTGAACGTCTATCCGTTCTACAACAACGACGGCACGACGCCACCCGACTACAACATGAACACGTTCACCAACACTCACAACCACTACCTCTCCAGCGGAGCGGCAACAGTGACGTTCGGTGACCTGGACGAGATGGAGACGCACCTTGTGGAGCACGGCTATGGCCGTCAGCAAGGCTCCCGTCTCCTCCTTCTTGTCAACCGTGTTGAACTCGCCACCATTCGAGGCTTCCGAGTCGCGAGCGGTGCAACGTACGACTTCGTGCCGGCTGCTGGCCAAGCTCCCTTCCTCCTCCCGACCAACACCGGTGGTGTCGTAGGCCAAGTGCCCACGTCCGTTGGTGGTCTGCCGGTGGCGGGAGCGTACGGCAATTGGATCGTCATCGAATCGGACTTCATCCCGGCTGCGTACATGCTCGGCTTCGCTACCGGAGGCGAGCAGCAGGCATCCAATCCCGTTGGCTTCCGTCAGCACGCCAATGCTGGCCTTCGAGGGATGCGGCAGGTGAAGGGACCAGATCCCGATTATCCGCTCATCGACTCGTACTACCAGCGAGGCTTCGGAACCGGCGTGCGCCACCGCGGTGCCGCAGCGATCATGAAGATCAGCGCCGGTGCCTACACCATCCCGGCCATCTACGCCTGAGCGTGATGGTCCTTGCCGGGAGTCCATCGGTGCGCACATCGGTGGACTCTCGGCCCCAACCAAAGGAAGGAGTCAACGATGAGCCTCAAAGTTGAGGACATGGACATGGAGAACCTCTCCGATGATGAGAAGCAATATCTGCGGGATCGTCCGTGGTTGCCGCAACCTCCCGGTGATCCGGCATACGTCAAGCCACCGCAGGACTGGAACGAAGATGACCATGAGGTCGTTGGCGTCTCCGGCGCTCCGGTAGCTGACGGCGAGGAGGAGGAAGAGCCGAGCACTGAGGGAGCCGTCGATGATGACGGCGATCCCATCAAGCTCAGCGATGATGGCGACTTCGCCGGATACGACTGGGGCAGGATGACCAATCCTCGCCTTCGGGAGTTCTGCGAAGCGTATGAGCTTCCCATCTCCGGCAACAAGTCGGATCTCGTCGCGAGGCTCGCTGAGTACGACGAGTTGACGAAGGAAGGCTGAGATCATGGCTGGGGCTTCCGATATTGCCACTGTGCGGCTCAATACAGGACTGACCGACAACGTCGCTCCGTGGACCGATGAATACATCGCTGGTCTGTTTGACGCACTGGGTGAGGAGGGAGCCTCAGCCACCATCTGGAGGAGCCTGGCAGCTTCGTACTCCTCGAAGGTGGACGTAACCGAAGCCGGAGCCTCTCATAAGTTCTCCGATCTCTTCAAGAACGCCATCGCCATGGCGACGAAGTATGAAGGACTCTCGGGAGGCTCGGGAGGCGCTGCCGGCGATGCTCCGAGAGTCAACACGATCGTGAGGACGTCATGACGCTGACGGACTCGCTCCACGTTCGCGTGACGAGAGACTTCATCAACGAACATCCCGTTGTGGCGATCCCTCAGCGTCAAGCGCGAGTCGCCAACGGCACCGGTGGCTTCACGCTCGGAGTGCCGGTTGTGCAGGCTCCGCAGATTGTCCGCAAGGTAGGTCTCAACTCTGTAACGGGAGTGACGGAGCGAACGACTGTTGACGGCGAACTCGTCTTGGTAACGGCAATCGTGATTGCGCTGCCGGACGCTAACATCCAGACTGGCGACACGCTGGCGATCGAGGACGAGTCATTCCAAGTCCTCTCGGTTGCGTTCGATCCTCCTTGGCGCCTTCAAGCAGAGGTCTACCGTCGTGGCTAGCATCGTGTGGGAAGGCGAACTGCGAATCAACGTCAAGCTGCTTGGGCCCAGACTCAATCGAGGGATCTCCGGCATCATGCTTGCCAACGCTCCGAAGGTGCAGAACTACGCAAGAGCAAACGCATCTTGGACTGATCGAACCGGCAACGCTCGACAAGGATTGATGGGTCGATACTCGAAGGAAGGCGACTCGCACGTCATCACTCTCTCGCACTCGGTTCCGTACGGGATCTGGCTGGAGACGAGATGGGCAGGCAAGTACGCAATCATCAACCGGACTCTCCAGGCTGAAGCTCCTCGCATCATGCGATCCTTCGGAGTCCTCTTCGACAAGCTCGGTGCGTTGTGAGTTGGCGCTCTTGGATCTTCCCGAAGCTCGAACTTGTCGTTGGCACAGGCAACGTTCGCTCGGGAGGATCGCTGACGATCCCTCCGGCCACAAAGCCGTACATCGTGTACCGTCTCCAGACCACCACGCCGAATCTCAAGGATGCTTCTGTGGCAGTACGGCAGACGACTCTCGCAGAGGTTTGGGCATACGACGATGGAGGCTCCTACGATCGCATTGACGAGATCCTCGCTGAAGTTCGAGCGAGCCTTGTTGGCCCTGTCGCTGAAGTCGGCAAGGTCTGCTGTGAGTGGTCCGGAGACTCGGGAGAGTTGGCTGATGACGAGATGAAGGCAATCACCCGCAACTCAACCTTCCTACTGATCGGAGCAAGCGAATGAAGGTCTTGGCATATCGAGGCGCAGCCACGGTTCGAGAGATCTCATCAGCAGACATGATGAGTGCATGGGGGATCGAGGCTCCAGGGATCTCTGTTGACGTTCGAGTCTCTCGGCTCGTAACGGTGTCTGGCGATGTTGCTGTGAAGCTCATCGCCACAGGAGAGTTCGCTCACGTTGGCGACGTTGGTGAATCAGAAGCGCCGGTGGAACCGGCGACCCAACCAGAGGCACCAGTGGTTCCTCGTGTACGGCGAGTCATCAAGGACTCGCCACAAGCGTAGTGGAGCTACGTTGCGAGAGCGGCAGGCTCCATGGCGTCATCGAAGGAGATGTCATCGAGATTGGCTGCCGATCCGCTAGGTGCGGGAAGAAGCCAGGAATAGTCATCCTTCATCGCTTCAACAAGACAACCGGAGAACTTCTCGACACGAGGAGCTTCCAAGAACCAACGAAAGGAATGAATCATGGACCAGACCAAGGCTCTGCCGTACGGACTCCGTGACGTCAAGCTCACGCCATTGAGCACCGACCAAACATCGAGAGCCGGAGGAGCAGTGGACCTTCCGGTCAGCCGCACACTCTCCTTCTCGATCACAGAGGACTTCAGCGATCTTCGCGGTGACGATCGGCTCGTGGCTTCACGAGGCAATGGATCGGTCGCTGAGTGGGATCTCGAAGCTGGAGGCATCTCGCTCGAAGCGTACGCAGTCATGGACGGTGGCGTTGTGACGCAAACCGGCGTGACTCCCAACATCGTCAAGCGCTACCGGAAGTTGATCACCGACAGCCGTCCATACTTCGTCATTGAAGGCCAAGCCATCAACGACAACGGTGGCGACTTCCACGGCATCATCTACCGAGCAAAGGCTGACGGCTCGCTCGATGGGACGATGGCTGATGGCGAGTTCCTTCTCACCGCAGCCAGCGGGAAGGGATATGCCTCGTTGGAGCCGGCATTCTTGGACGTCGTGTACGACTTCATCCAGAATGAGACTGCGGTGGCGATCGTTGGCGGCAACAACGAAGTCCAGGTGCTCGTCATTGATGCGACTGGCGGCACATTCACGCTGACATTCACTGGCCAGACCACCGGTGCCATCAGCATCGCTGCGTTGACTGCCGGCGTGATCCAGACAGCGCTCGAAGCGCTCTCGAACGTTGCTCCCGGTGATATCTCGGTGACCGGCTCTGCCGGCTTCTACACGTTCACCTTCGCCGGTGCGTATGCCAATACCAACGTTGCGCAAATCACCGTTGGCGGAGGCTCCCTCACTGGCGGCAATGCAGCCGTCTACACGCAGCACGCTGGCGGCTGATCAAGTTCCATCAACGGCAACGAGTCCTAGGAGACCAACATGCCAACAGCAAAGCAAACAACCACCGGCTATTCGGGAGCCAAGGACTTCAAGAAGGCGGCATACAGCGATCTCACGCTTCCGTCCGGCTTGACCTGTGCCGCTCGAAGAGTCAGCCTCGAAGTATTTATCAGAAGCGGACGAGTGCCCAACTCGCTTCTCCCTCTGATGAAGGGAGCGCTCAAAGGGCAAGCGAAGGTTCCAGCCTTCGATGAGATCGACGCAGAGCTCATCGCCAGCGCGATGGAGTTGTTCGATCTCGCCACGATCGAAGCCGTGCAGATTCCCGAGATTCACTGGGTGCCGGCTCGTAACGAGGACGGCAAGCGCTACAACGAGGATGGCTCTGAGTGGGAGCGGGACGATGAGCTGCTGTACATCGATGAGGTCGATGCGCTCGACAAGCAGTTCATCTTCCAATGGGCGATTGGTGGTGTCACCGATGTCGCCAAATTTCGTGACGGAACCGAGAAAGAGTTGGCAAACCTTCTCAATGGCGAAGGTGTGGGGTTGCCGGCCAAGCGTGCTCCTAGGGCTAAGCGATGATGACTTTGTCGCATACTGTGTTGATGAAGCGATCTTCGCCTTCGGCACAGCGATCGAATCGGACTTGAACTCAATGAAGCAGAACAAGAAGGAGAGCGGAGAAGCCTTCGCACGACGGAAGCAGAATCGCTTCACGCACCTCCTCGAAGCTCACAGCGATCAGAAGTTTGCCAACCCAGTGCTCACTAGATAGGGAGTTGAGATGGCTGATTACGATATGGGGACAGCCAAGGGCAAACTTGTCGTTGACTCATCAGGCGTAGACAAGGGAGTTGATAGCGCCGGAAGGTCCATCGACTCGATTGACGGCAAGTCTCGTAATGCTGCCGGTGGGCTTCGTGTTCTTGAGCTTGGGCTCCTCGCTGTTGGAGCAGCAGGAGTCGCCGCATTTGGATTCGCCATCAAGAAGGCTGCTGACTTCGAGGAGTCGATGTCCGGCATCAAGGCTGTCTCCGGCGCCACAGAGACGCAGATGGAGTCGCTGCGGAAGAAGGCTCTCAAGCTCGGTGCTGATACGGTGTTCTCTGCCGGCGAGGCTTCCGGCGCGATGGAGGAGTTAGCCAAGTCTGGTCTCTCTGTCGAAGACATCCTCAACGGAGCCGCAGACGCAACGGTGAACCTCGCTGCTGCTGGCGAGATCGGTCTGCCAGAAGCAGCAACGATCGCTGCGAACGCAATGAACCAGTTCGGCCTATCGGCAGAGCAGCTTCCGCACGTGGCAGATCTCATCGCCGGAGCAGCCAATGCTTCTTCGATTGACGTTGCTGACTTCGGACTCTCCCTCCAGCAAGCCGGAGCCGTAGCGAACCTCACTGGGCTCTCCTTCGATGATGCGGCACTAGCCATTACCGCAATGGGCAACGCAGGCATCAAGGGAAGTGATGCCGGAACGTCGCTCAAGACTTTCCTCAGCAACCTTCAGCCGGTCACAGAGAAGCAGATCAAGCTCTTTGACTCGCTCGGACTAACCATCGATGCCAATGCGACTTCGATGAACACGACGGGCAACGCCTTCTTCGATGCGCAGGGCAAGATCAAGCCGATGGGAGATATGGCGGACACTCTCGCCACGGCGCTTGCCGGGATGTCGGATCAGCAGAAGTCGGCCACGCTTGAGATGCTGTTTGGATCGGATGCCATTCGAGCAGCAGCGATCATTGCGGAAGAAGGTGGCGCTGGATTCGATGCGCTCGCCTCATCGATGGGAGAGGTCACCGCAGCAGACGTAGCGGCAACTCGTCTCGATAACTTCAACGGCTCACTAGAGCAACTCAAAGGATCGGTAGAGACGGCTGCTATCCAAGTCGGCACGATGTTCCTGCCGGCGCTTCGAGACATCGTTGATCAAGGGACAGAGTGGGTCAACAAGTTCTCCGAGATGGACGAGAAGACACAAGAGTTCATCGTCATGGCCGGTGCCGGAGTCACCGCGGCAGCCGGACTCGCCGGAGGACTCGGACTCTTTGCTCATGCGGCTGCTCCGGTGGCTTCCGGAATTGGAGGGATGGTATCTGGGATTGGTGGGCTAGCAGGCTCCATAGTCGGAGCGCTTGGGCCCTGGGGACTCCTCATTGTTGCCGTTGCGGCGATCATTGGAGCGCTCGTTGCGGCATACTTCAAGTTTGATGCCGTCCGAGATATCGTTGATACGGTTGGGCGAGCCATCCGAGACTTCGCCCTGGGAGTTTGGAACTGGTTCAACAAGGACATCTTGCCGGCGCTCAAAGCCTTTGCCGACTTCTTCATGAAGACGATCGTTCCAGCAGTCGCTGGCTTTGTGGATGCAACGATTGGTCTTGTCCAAGGATTGGTCTCTTGGTTCACGGACGTGTTTGTGCCGGCGCTCGTAGGAGTCTGGCAGCCGATCCAAGATGCCATCATGGCCTTCTGGGGATGGTTCGATGCCAATGTGATCTCGACTGCGACTGCATTTATCGAGCTGCTCATTGCTGTCTTCGATCGTCTCGTCCAGTTCGTCCGCACATTCATCATCCCGCAACTTGAGTTCCTTTGGGCTCTTCTCTCTCCGATCATTAAAGCCGTACTGGACGTTGTTATCAAGACGTTCCAGTTTGCTTTCGACATCATCAAGGGAGTCGTTGGCTTCTTCATCGACTTCGTACAGAAGGCTTGGGCACTCTTCGGCGACAACATATGGAACGCCATCAAGCTTGTATTCGACAACATCAAGAACATCATCGAGACTGTGCTTGGAGTCGTTCGAGGGATCATTCAGGTAATCACAGGGATCATCAGCGGAGACTGGGACAAGGTCTGGACTGGTATCAAGACCATTGTTGAATCGGTATGGAACGGGATCAAGGGATTCATCGAGGGAGCGATCAATGCGATCAAGCTCATCATCGAGACGGTCATTGATGCCATCAAGCTCGTTCTCTCGACAGCCTGGGATGCGATCAAACTCGCTGCGAGCATCGCCTGGGATGGCGTCAAGCTCGCTATCACCGCGCCGATCGAGTTGATTGCCGGCATTCTCCAAGGAGTCTGGGACGGTATCACGAGCGCCGCATCAACGGCGTGGGATTGGATCAAGACGATTGCGAGCCTCGTGTGGGGCGGAATCAAGAACGCAGTCATAGTTCCAATCGACGCGCTGAAGGCTCTTCTCCAGGGAGTTTGGGATGGCATCAAGTCGGCAGCCGGTACTGCTTGGGACTTGATCAAGTCTGCGATCAAGGCTCCCATTGACGCCATCGTTGGCTTTGTCCAAATGATCATCGATAAGGCTCAGTCAGCGATCGACTGGCTCGGCAAGGTCAAGGACAAGGCTGTTGGATGGTTGCCTGGAGTTGGGAACGAAGAAGGAGACACGCCATTCGTTCCATTCATAGCTCGTGGCGCAATTGTGACTCGCAAGACTCTTGCTTGGATCGGAGAAGCCGGACCTGAGGCAGTCATCCCTCTCGACAATCCGAGCAGAGCGGCATGGCTTCTGCAGACGTCTGGCCTTGCTGCGATGTTCATGGATAACTTCAACACTTCTCCTCCCTCGTTCGCCGGAGGGAGCGCTACGGCATCTGCTGCTCCGATGAGCGCGATGCCGACAAGCTACGAAGGAGTACACATCGAGTCTGCGAACTTCTATGAGGCTGTGGATGTTGACACGCTCATGGCGCAAGCAGACTTCGCCGTTCAAGGAGTGAAGCTCTGATGGCTAGCACAACCGTTCTTACAAATGTCGATGCATACCTGGAGGACTCTCGGCTACCGAGTGATGCCGGCTACATTCCACCGTTGCTTCTTCAACCTCAATACGGCTTTGTGCCGCAGAGATTCAACCCAGGCTTCCCAGAGATTCGAGATGTCAGCGAGAAGAGACCATCGCAGAATGGCACATTTGACTTCACTCATTACTTCGGCGCGAGAGCTATCACGCTCGAAGTCGCTCTGGCTTCCGAGCTTCAGGACGATCCGTTGGTTACTGATCAAGTCCTCGAAGATCAACTCAGGAGATGGATGGCTCCGGACGTTCGAGCGTACTTGTACATAAGATATGACTCAGCAGACGAGTACCGGCGAATCAAGATCCGTCCATCTAACTTGGGATCGCAACTCTCCTTCCTTCACCATCGAGACTTCCGGAAAGTATCCCTTGGCTGGAGAGGAGTCGATGGCATCTTTGAGTCAGCAGTCATCCAGAGCGAGTTCCTTGAAGTCGCTGGCTCAACCGAGTTAGGCCGAACGTACGACCAACTCTATGACAAGACCTATACCGCATCGCTCGTCATCGGTGCGAAGAACCTCACAAACTTCGGCAACATCGAAGTGCTGCCGGTGATCCGGATCTATGGTCCATGTACTCAGCCAAGGATCGAGAATCAGACAACAGGCATCAAGCTGGAGTTCCTTGCTACGTACTCGATCGCTTCCGGCGATTACATCACCATCGACTTCGCAGAGGGAACCGTCCTGCTTAACGGAGATCCCAGCAACTCTCGATACGACAAGATTGACTTCGCATCTGGGATCTCGAAGTGGTGGACGCTGATCCCTGGTGTCAACTCGATCCGCTTCTATCCGCTGTCGTCCTCGCCACCATCCAAAGCGATCCTTGAATGGCGCTCGGGATACCTCTAAGGAGAACATGACATGACACAACTCAATCCAAACTGGATCCAAGCCAGCACGTATTCGGCAAGGCTCGATCGTCAGCTTGTCAAGGCAGCGTGGTCCGAAGGAGTCTTGTCCGGCATGAAGGTCGTCCAGCGCGCTGCTGGTGGGGCAAACATGTCTGTCGATATCTCGATCGGTACCGGCGTGATCTATGGAGATGATCAAGCCGATCAGGGTGCGTACTTGATGACGTGTACGGTTCTTGAGAACCTCGTCATCAGTGCGGCACCCGGCTCGAACTCTCGAAGAGATCTGATCTATTGGCGCATCAACGATCCAAACGCAGGTGGGCCTGCCGGTTCCAACAGTGCCTTCGGGAAGGTCGATGGAACGCCAGCAGCCTCTCCGACTTTGCCGGCGCTTCCCACGAGCGCGATCCCTCTTGCTGAAGTTCTCGTCACTGCCGGCAACGTTACGGTTGTGAACTCGATGATCACAACTCTTCGCGTGCCGGCATACGGCTCCGGAGTTCTGCCGCCAGGAGTCCCGTTCCCGTTCTTCGGTCCAGAGTCGGCCATCCCTGCCGACTGTGTCCTATACAATGGGCAGGCGATCTCCCGAGACACGTACTGGCGCATCTTCTACTTCCTGGGCACTGTACACGGCACAGGAGACGGATCATCAACATTCAACGTTCCCGACATGCGTGGGCGAGCGCCGTTTGGACTCGACAACATGGGAGGCTCCGATGCTGCTGTGCTCTCGGTTGCCAACACGCTCGGTCTGAAGTTCGGAGCCGAGACGGTCACGCTTGACGCGACGATGATCCCGGCACACACGCACGTTCAAGATGCCCACAACCATGGATCGACTGGACTCCAATCTGCCGATCACTCTCACTCCGGAACGTCCTCTACAGAATCGGCAACGCACTCTCACTCCGGAGCAACCGGAGGTCAATCAAATCAGCACACACACACGGCTGTGGGAGGACTCTTCCCAGCATTCGTCAATAACGATCTGTCCGGTGGGCCGCACGGCATCGACATCAATGCCGGAACTGGCACGACTGTTTCGAACAATCAGAACACCAGCGTCAACGTTGACGATCATACACACAGCTTCACTTCTGGCGGGCAGAGCGTCAACCACACGCACACGCTGACTACCGGAGGAGTCTCTGCCAACCACTCACACACAGTTCCCAGCGCTACGGCTACAAACCAGAATACTGGCGGAGGACTCGCACATAACAACATGCCACCGGCCATCCTCTGTAACTGGATCGCTAGGAACTGAGCCATGGATTGGCGAGTGTCGGCATACTCGTGGAACGATCCCACGACGAAGCGAGAGATCAGAGCGGCATCCTCTCGCAAGCTCGTACTTCGCCTCAACGCGCCATCGACCTTCGCCTGCTCGATGATGGGAGACCACGAGCAGGCGAAGCTCATCACCGAACTCATCACAGACATCACGGTGCGAGCCGATGGAGTTGATCTCCTCCGAGCACGATGCGGCAACACGCAGGACACCGTTGCCGAATCCGGCTATGGAGTCTCGTTCAACTTCGTTGATTATCGAGGAGTCCTGCAACGGCGAGCGTTGAAGGCTGCCGACACGCTCGCCTATCTCAACGTTGACCAAAGCGACATCGCCTGGGGGATGGTCCAGAACATCCAATCTCGCACCAACGGCAACTACGGGATCACGAGAGGAACTGGAGCGACTACCGGCATCACTCGCCAGTGGAATCCAAAGCCAGGAGAGTTCGTTGGAAAGATCATCGACTCCATAGGCAACCTTGCTAGCGGATTCGACTGGGACGTGTCTCCGGCTATGGCTCTCGATCTCTACTATCCACAGCGAGGACTCAACAACGGGATCGGCTTGGAGTACGGCAAGTCAGTCTCCTCCTTCACGAGAGTCAAGACGCCATCGACATTCGCCAACGACGACATCGTGACCGGTGGAGCCGGCACAACGATTGTGGAGACAGGAAGCGCGACGGTGGCCACCGATCTACAAGGACGATGGGATGGAACGTACTCCTATCCAGACATCACAGAGCAAGCCACGCTGGTGGCTAGAGGATCTTGGCTTGTAGCTCGCACGTCGCTCCTCGTGCCGACGTACACAGCCAAACTTGCTCCCGGCTTCTGGAAGGGTACCTCGCACATCGGCCTAGGAGACACTGTGCGGCTTCTCGTCAAGCGAGGAAGGATCAACGACAACCTTCTGCTTCGAGTCCTAGAGATCCCCATTGACATCGGAGACGATGGAAGCGAGACGGTACAACTTGGATTGGCTGGTGCGTGATGGGACTCCTTGAACTGGACTACCCAGGCGCGGGCGATCGCTTCCCGGCACAGATCAACGACATGCTCGATCGGATCGCTTTGCTAGAGCGCCAGCTTGCGCAGAGCGCCGTTCTGCCGGGAATGATTCAGGCGACGTGTGGAGCTACTGCTGATGTCGGCTATGCACTGATTGCCGGCCAAACTCTCACCAACGCACAGAGCACCAATCCGGCTCTTTGGGGCAGAGCGCCGGCAAACTGGAAGTCTGGCGCCAACATCATCTTGCCGGATGCGCGAGGGAAGTTCCTCGTGATGGACGACTCCGGCGCGGTGTTCACGCTCGGTGTTGCCGGAGGATCGCTCTCCAAGACGATCGCTGCTGGCAATCTCCCGGCTCACTCACACACCATCGATCACGGTCACAGCCATAACATCACTACCAACACCGTCTCCAGCGACCACACGCACAGCTTCACAAATGCGCTAACCGGAACGGAGAACCAAGCTCACGTTCACGGAGGAGGACCATACGGACTTGTTCAGGCATCGGGTGGTTCTGGCCTATACATGACCGATACTGGAACCATCTTGCTGTATGTGAACTACGGCAACAGCGATGGAGAGAGCGCAGCCCACAACCACTACGTCTCCGGAACCACCGGAGGGATCTCCGCAAACCACGTCCACCAAATATTGGGTGGTGTTACGTCTCTGTCCGGAGGAGTCAGCGGCAACGGACCAGGATCAGGCACGGCGCTCGACATCACTCCAGCGAATCTTGTTATCAATTGGCAGATCAAGCTCTAAGGAGAACCGACATGTCAACCATCTCAGTAACGATTCCCGATGACCAACTACAGCGAGTGATTGAAGCTCTTTGTGCTCGTCCCTTCTTGATGCCGGCTCCTCCAGGCGCTGCTATCGTGCCGGCCACCGGAGCGGCAGCCAAGCAGATCCTGATTGACTGGGTGAAGGCGAACGTCGTGGCGTATGAAGTCGAGACTGCGAAGGCGGCAGTGGAGGCTCCCGACACCGATGGTTTGGTGACGTGAGAAACAACGTTGTGCGTATTGCGGCGCGATGGGTATGGCCTATCGTGCTGACGGCGAAGCTCATTGTCTACGGAGTCGTGGACGATGTGCCGCACCTTCTCTTCTGGCATGCGACTCGCGCCCAGCACGCGACGTTCTACTTTGTGACTGCCTTCTTCGTCGCCCTGACGATTCATGCATCGTCTCGCATCTGGCTTATCCGGATCTTGGGCATTGTGACCTTCGCTGCTCTCGCTTCGATCGGAGGAGATTTTGCCGTCAGCGAGACACAGGCTTCGATGTGGAACTCCGCGATGTCGTGGTTGCTGATTGGAGTCGCCAACCTCATCGCTGTTCTTCTTCGGCTCTCTTGGCCAAGCTCGAAGAAAGGGATGGCATGATCGCAGAAGCAGTAGCCACTCTCGTCACACAGATCGTGGGAGGAGTTGCTGTGCTATCGGCAACCTTCTACATCGTTCATCTCGTCGCTCGATTCGACATGGACTTGGCCGATCGTTACCGTGTCGAAGTCGAGCGCCTCCGATCGGCACTGGAGGCTTGTGAGCGCCGGTGGTGCGAGTTCAAGAACAAGCCTCCGTCCTGAGTTCGCCTCCTCCGTCACTGAGCCATGACGGTGACGGAGGAGGCACGAACGTCAGAAGCGCAGAAGGCTTCGCAAACCTTGTACTGGCGGCTGGCACTTCTTACAAGCATCCGCTCCTTTCTCGTACTGCTCTGGCCGTCGTGGCCGGAAGCACTCCGGACACACACGGCAAGTTGAGCATCCTTCCGGATGATCCTCGCTCCATGCGTTCGGATGCATCTGCCATGATGCGTCTTTCGGTTGGTGGTTCATCGTTCCCTCCTCTCTCATCTATCTGTACCAAGTCTATCGTTTGTGTTTCTCGCCACACATCGGAATCGTTCTCGCTTCATGGGGCAATGGACGCAACGTCGCAGGTCAAATAAAGTTCGCCCGCACGGATTCGAGAAAGTTGGCCCGGTGAGGTAGCCAACCGGCTGCACGATGGGCTAGACTGTCGTTGGGCTAGGGAAGTTCCCAAGCGACAAAGATGAAAGAAGGATCATGGCAGTCCAGACGAAGCCGGTTGCGAAGAAGATCGCAGCCAAGCCGGTCAAGCCGGTAGCGAAGAAGGCTCCCGCCAAGGCCACGGCCAAGCCGGTAGCGAAGGCTCCGACCAAGGCGGAACTCGCCGCAACGGAGAAGGCCAAGGCAGCCAAGGTTGCCGCCACAGCCGCACGGAAGGCGGAAGCAGCCAAGGCTCGGGAAGCTCGGGAGAACGAGCGAGCCGAGCAGACGGCAGAAGTTGTCCGGATGAAGGCGGAAGGCCAGAAGTGGCCGGAGATCGCCACGGCGCTCGGGATCTCCCAAGGCAAGGCTCAACTCCTCAACGCTCTCTCCGAAGGAGCAGAGGCTGGCTACAAGAAGGCCACTCCCGCTCTCGTCGTCAAGGAGCGCGACGGAGGGAAGTCGTGGCTGGAGATCATGTCGCTCTGCGGCATCTCGAAGTCGGCCGCACAGAACCTCTACCGGGAAGGCTCCGGCAAGGACCCATCAGAGACGTACATCGGCAAGGGTGGTCGGTACTTCTCCCACGAGGCAGCGATTGCTCCTCTCCGAGAGGCAACGAAGAAGGCTCCCGCTCCGAAGAAGGCGAGTGCTCCCAAGGCAGTCGCCAGCGGCAAGCCTCTCTTCAGCGACGAGACTCCCAAGGAGGAGATCATCAGCGCCGTTGAAGGGAAGATGATCGCTACGAAGTCGGGCAACTTCCGAGTTCGTGCCGGTTCGGCCAAGGTGGGCAAGGAGCCGAAGAGCGGCACCCGAGTCCTCCGCTTCGTTGACGGCAAGACAGGAGGAGTCCGAACGGTCAGCCTCTCCACGATCACCAAGATCACCAAGTAACTCGCACCCCCAGGGCGAGCGAGAGCCTCCGGCGCTTCGGCTTCGGAGGCTCTTTCGCGTCTCGGGCGCAATCGACCTACCAGGACAGATGTGCGCCGGAAGGGAGCTAGAGAAGGGCAGTTTGGGACGTTTGGCCCTGATGAAACTTTCATCGGTTTGGGGTAGCGCTCCGGCGATCGCTGGTCTAGACTGTAGTTGGGCCGGAGAACCAACTCCGGTAACGAGAAGAGGAGATCAGCAATGACGAGGACCGAAGCAAGGACTTGGGGAAAGAAGTTTCAGAAGGCGGGATGGCGAACAGTCACCCTTCACGAGTCCCTAGACGGAGGCGATTGCTACGTCACGGCGACCAACGGTTGCTTCAACCGGCGAGAGTTCGACTCGGTAGAGGGAGCCCAAGAGCTTCTCCGGAACGAGCCACAAACACTCGCCGGACGGATCGCCAGGAACGCATCATGAGCAAGATCCGTAACTACCGGCGAAGCTCGATCGAGAGCCGAGACGGAACGGTGCTGCTGAGCACGACTCGTTACGAGGACGTGAACTGGACGACGTTCCTAGATCCGGCCACGAACTACAAGACGACCATCTACGTCATCGAGACTTGGGTGCCGCTCTCGAACGACGGTTACCAACGAGGGACCACACGAGGAATCCTCGAAGTCGCACGGCCAGCCGGAGAGAAGTCCGGCTGGTGCGTTCGGCTCTTCGGAGAAGAACTCCCAGAACGCTACAACGACAAAGGCCACGCTCAGAACGCGGCAGAAGGACTCGCATCATGAACTACACCGACAAGTTCGCTAGGAGCGAAGCCGTCAAGAGCTTCGCCGGATCGAGCCTTGGGCTGAGCCCCAAGGCTTCAACCGTTCTCGCTCGCGAGACGGAGAAGGCGGGAGACGCAATCGAGGAAGCCATCAAGATCCTCGAAGCTCTCCGAGCAACGATGGACCTAGGAGAGCCGGACTCCATGCTCTCGGCTCTCGTCCGTCTCGCCGGTCACGCCGGTTACTCGAACTCCGCAGCAACGGCCATCAGCGAGCTTCTCGCCGCAGCCGGAGCCGTAGCCGGAATCGTGAGCGCATCATGACCATCACCGAAGTTCGCAAGTATCGCTTCGAGGCGAAGGTGCCGCCAACACGACGCATCGACAAGGAGCTAGGCCGACAGGATCGAGCAGAGGCGCTCGAAGAGTCTCTCAATCGTTCAGGGATGTGGTCCAGCGAGATCGTTCGCAACGGGAAGATCGTCACCTGGGCGATGACGATTCCCGACAACGTCCGGCTCGATTGTGTGATGCCGATTCAAGACACCATCGATCTCGTTGGGGCAGTCTGCTCCGACACGATCGGACCCAAGACACGCAAGGCCACTCTCCGCTTCGCCAAAGGCGACGAAGAGTTCAGCGGGCAGGTTGTCTGCCCAGGAGCATGGTGATCGCCATGATGTGCTTCAATCGCTTTCCCCACGATCCTCACGGAGACTGTGAAGGCAAGACCTTCCCAGGATCGGTTCCGGCTCCGAGCGCTTCGCCGTTCGTCGTTCGTGACTTCCTGTCGATCACGCTCGAAGGTCCGGACTCGGACGTACAGCGGGAGAACCTCCGCCAAGCCATCCGAGAGATCTCCGAGACGATCCAAGCAAACATCGCTCACAACGAGATCCCCAACCAGATCTTCGTCACCATCTACGGCGAGGAGTCCGGCGAGATCCGTGCTGATGATCTCGGCTACGACGTGCCGGCAGTCCTCTTCTCGATCACGACGGTTGACGAGTCTCGTTCGATCACCGATGACTTCGGAGTCCTCGCCGGAAGCGACACGATCGAGGCGCTATCCTGATGTGTGAGATGTGTGTCGCCTTCCTAGCCGCACAACGGCCAACAGTTCCTCCGGAGGGAGCCGAGACGGCAGCACAAGCTGTCGAGCGGATCTGCTCCGGAGTTCCCACCACTACAACCCAAGGAGAAGAAGAGTCATGACCACCACCCCAACCACAACCATCGTAGCAGTAGCCGATCCTCCGGTGCCGCCCACAGACTACCCTCCATGCCAGTTTGACGGAGATCCGGCTTGTGGCCCCATCTACGTTCCAGCCGATATCCCTCCGGACCCAACCGTGCGGGATCTCGCCACTCCAGCGCCAGTCACTCTTCCGATCGTCCCAGGAGTCGAGGTGTGTCTCCCGAGCGGGACCATGATGGGGACGATCATTCCCTGCAAGCCAGAGTGCGGGTATGTCACCTATGAGCACGGCGAGATCGTATGCCATGGTGCGGTTCTCCCTTCGTCCGAAGTTCACTCTCTGCCAGCCACCGGCACAACGTTCGCTTCGATCACCGGAGGAGCCGGAGCGCTCCTTGCGCTTGGACTCGTCCTTGCTCGAATCGCTCACCGGACTTCTCACCCAGTAAGGTCATCCAGGTAGGTCCGCTTCCGTGAGGGAAGCCATAGAACAGGAGAAGAAGATGAACACGAAGATCAAGTGCGGAAACTGCAAAGGCGATCACGAGACTCCGGAGGAGGTTCGAGCCTGCTATGCCGGCAAGATCCTCGCCGGATCGAGCGTGGCTCCTTCGGCCATCGCGCCGAATTGGGATCGCAACACGGTTGGGACGTCTCGCTCAGCCGTTCCGTCAGCGCTCCTCGCCGGAGATCGGATCACGACGAAGCAAGAGGATTATCTCAACAAGCTCCTCAATGATCGACCGATGTTCAGGGATGTGGAGAACCTCTGGCCGGAGAACATCGCCAAGCTCTCGAAGTCGGATGCGTCAGCGAAGATCAGCGAAGTCCTCGCTGTGCCAAAGGAGTCGCGAGGAGACGACAGCAAGACCTTCGCCGGATCGAGCGAACTCACCGAGATCCTCGAAGGAATCGATGACGGTTACTTCGCTCTCCCGAGCAAGACCGGCACCAATGACTTGGACTTCATCCGACTCTCCTCGAACCAAGGGAGAGGGAATCCGGCCAACAAGGGCAAGCGCTGGGTCCAGAGGTTCTTGGGTGGCCAAGGACTCATCGAGATCCGGATGACGGAGCAGATCGAGTTCGCCAGGCTGGTCATCGCCTTGACGTCAGTCGGGAGAGAGAAGGCGCAAGCGCTCTTCGGCCAGGAGATCGGTCGGTGTGGGTGCTGCGGGAAGTCCCTGACGGACGAGACCAGCAGGAGTATCGGAATCGGCCCAAAGTGCCGTCAGCACTCCTAGCCGGAGCCGGCAGGATCAGGTGCCTCCCTGGGCAGAGAGCCTCTCTCAAGCCCAGGGAGGTATCTTTGTTCATTCCGGTGCTTGGCAGAGGCTTAGAACCAATCCTAGGGCTTGTGAACCTCATAGAAAGAGGAGGAGAAAGATGAACAAGGTGTTTGTGGAGATCTCGGGAGACGGGAAGCGGATTGAGGTCTGGTTCCGATACGACCCAACCTTGACGGCGAAGATGAAGGCAAGCGTGAGTGGTCCTCGCTTCGTCAACAAGCAGAAGAGCTACAACGGAGCAGCGCACTGGACTGTGCCGCTCGATATCGAGTGCTGCCGTGAGCTACGGCGAACCTTCGCAGATCAGCTTGAGATCGGAACGGCTCTCCAGACTTGGGCTTGGGATGCTGTTCGCTACGAGCGCAACTTGAAGTCGCTCGCTGAGTCGGATACGGCCAAGCTCGAAGTCCTCCCGATTGTCTTGCCGAAGTTGTACGAGGCGATCCACCTAGGTCCGCTTGGAAGATGGATGTCGCCGGAGGAGAGGGAGGCAGGCTTGGAGGCTGAGGCTTCCTTCCAAGCAGCAGACGTAGCGTTCATGGCGCATGCCGATAATCCGCTCAACGGGAACCATCCCGGCTTGGGCAAGACGCTGGAGGCGATCGCAGCCATCTATGAAGCGAAGATCGACTATGGGCCCAAGCTCGTCATCGCGCCGAAGAGCGCTCTGGAGACGACGTGGGCTGACGAACTCGGAGAGTGGCAGGAGGAGCCTGTGTACATCTCTACTGGCTCCAAGAAGCAGAAGGAGGGAGCGATAGAAGCCTTCAACAATGACGTGGTCTTAGGAGGCGCTACCGGCTGGCTCGTGGTGAATCCGGATCAGGTCCGCTATCGAGAGAGCTTCGAGGCTTGCGAGTATCACTGCGGGAGAGGTCTGGACTCGAAGATGAAAGCAGAGATGCGTAAGTGCACCGAGTGTGATGTCGATCTCGTGAGCGAGTTCCCGGCTCTTCACGGCACAACTTGGAACGTGATCGTTGTGGACGAATGTCACAAGGGAGCCGTTCGCAATCCCAAGACGCTGACGGCCAAGGGCATGTTCGGTCTCAAGGCGATTGAAGGCGGGAAGAGGATCGCTCTCACCGGAACTCCGATGGGCGGGAAGATCATCAACCTGTGGGGCATCCTTCACTATCTCAACCCCAAAGTCTTCACATCGAAGTGGCGCTGGGCAGAGATGTGGACGGACGTAACGGAGAACGACTTTGGCGGACGAATCATCGGAGCTTCGATCCGTCACTGCGAACGTCACCAAGGCTGGAACGACGAAGCTGTTGGTCATCGACCGAAGGACTGCGAGCCTTGCGAGGCAATTGAGGAAGCCTTCTATGGGATGCTGGCGCCATACATGACTCGCCGGACGAAGAAGGAAGCTCTGCCGTGGCTCCCAGACAAGATGTTCGTTCCTCTGTGGGTGGACTTCGGATCGGCTTCGCATCGGAAGCAGTATGAAGAGTTCAACCAGGAGACGCAGACGATGATCGATGGGCTTCCCGTCTCCTCCGTCAACGTCCTTGACGAGTACACGAGGTTGAAGCAGTTCTCCTTCTCTCGTCACGAGAGGCGAGCGCGAGACGGGAGGCTGATTCCCACAGAGGACTCCGGCAAGCTCGAAGCGCTCCGAGAGAAGCTCACAGAGCTAGGGATCTGGGATGGCGAAGGAACCGAGCAGGCTGTGATCTTCTCGCAGTTCTCTCAAGTCGTGGATCTGATCGAAGGGTGGCTGATAGCGAACGGCGTGCCGACATCCAAGATCACCGGCGATGTCTCGAAGGCGAGTGTGCGCCGGCAGATCAAGGAGGACTTCCAATCCACCAAAGGCGCTCGCGTGATCGTCATCACAACGACAGCCGGAGGAGTTTCGATCACGCTCGATGCTGCTAGCAACGTCTTCATGATGGATGAGACTTGGGACCCAGACGATCAAGAGCAAGCCGAAGATCGAGCGCACCGCGCCTCTCGCATTCACCAAGTGACCGTGTACTACATCCGGACTCTCGGAACGATCGAAGAGGACATCGCAGAGGTCACAGGCACGAAGCGCTCTCGTAACGTCCGTGTGCTAGATACACATCGACTGCGCGAGCGAGCGAAGTCCCACCGCAGGTAGCTCCTCCTCTCTCGGCTCGATTCTTCGGCGCGTGATCGCCGTGGGCTATACTGGTGCTCCCCACACGGTGTGTGGCATAGAATGAGGACGATAGATGGATCAGATTCAGAGAGTGTTCTTACGGACCACAGAGCGCAAGACCTTCGCCAATTGCCGTCAGGCTTGGCAGTGGAGCTTCGTGAACTTCTGGGAGGCGAAGCGGCAGAAGCCGGCACTGGTGTTTGGGAGCCTCCATCACGATTCGCTGGCGGAGTGGTATGTGCCGGGAAGGAAGCGAGGAGTACATCCGGCCAAGACCTTCCATCGTCTCTACAACGGGATGGCAGAAGCTGGAGGAGACGAGTTCGATGTGTTCGTTGACGACGAGAAGGTTGATGCGCTCGAACTCGGTTGCGAGATGCTCAACGGCTACGTGAGGCACTGGGGCAACGACGATCACATCAACGTCATCTCCTCCGAGCTTCACTTTGAGGTCGATGTGTACGACAAGCATGGACGCTACATGTTCACGTATGCCGGCTCCTTCGATCTCGCTTACGAGGATCTCAGCACCGGCCAGTTCGGTCTCATCGAGACCAAGACGGCAGCAGCCGTCAACACGCGCTTCCTCGCGCTCGATGAGCAGGCAGGGAGTTACTGGGTGTTCGCTCCTCTCGTCCTTCAGTCGCTCGGACGGATACCAGAGGGACAAGACATCCACTTCATCCTCTACAACTTCCTCCGCAAAGCGATGCCGGATGATCGGCCTACCAATCTTGCCGGCGCTCGCCTCAACAAGCCATCGAAGGCTGCGCTACAAGAAGCCTGTGCCGAGCGAAGCCTTCACTGGGCGAAGCAGACGATGGATCAGATGTCCGATACTCTGCGTGCCGCTGGAGTCGATCCGGCACAGCTTGGAGAGCCATCGAAGATTCAGCCTCCACCGCTCTTCGTCCGGCAGAAGGTCTACCGAGACACCATCGATCGTGAGAGCCTCCTCTATCGAGCGAGAGCCCAGGCTTGGGAGATGGGACTTGTGAAGGCAGGCAAGCTCCCGATGTACAAGAATCCGAGCGCCTCCTATCCGAATCAGCAGTGCCTTGGTTGCGAGTTCGGTGACGTCTGCGAGCTTCACGAGACGGGAGGTCAGTGGGAGGAACTCGCTCGCCTCACGATGGGAACGTGGGACCCATACGAGGATCACCGAGCCGTTGGCGAATATGCACCGGCGCAAGGTCCGAAGCTCGGACTTGTTGTTGTACCAAAGCCAAAGAGAAAGAAGGCGACGAAGTGAGCAAGCCATCAATCATCCGTCCAGCAGGAGAGAATCCGTTGGCGTGCGGTATCAACATCATCCTCACCGGGAATCCCGGCTGTGGTAAGACTCCGCTGATTGCTACGAGTCCGAAGTGTCTCATCATCGACTCGGACGAAGGAAGCGCGAGCGCTGCCGGCTCCGGCGCTGACGTCTGGCCGGCAACGACGTGGAACGATATGGATGAGGTGTACGAGTACCTCCGGCACGAGCGGCACGACTACCAGTGGGTGTGGTGGGATGGAGTCTCGATGGGGCAGGACAAGCTCCTCGAAGATACAATGGATGATCTCATCACCGTCCGTCAGAAGACACACCGCAAGACGTACCTCGTGGACAAGGGTGAGTATGGCGAGAACATGATGCGGATCAAGCAGTGGGTCCGCCACATGAAGGCGCAGCCGTTCAACTTTGGTATCACGGCACACCCGACTCCTTCGCTAGACGAGAGCACGGACGTGATGAAGCTCTGGCCGTGGATCCAAGGACGCAACATGCCGCAGTCCGTCTCGGCTCACTTCGACATCATCGCCTTCTGTATCCGAGATATCGAGGATGACAAGCTCAAGATGTACGTCAAGGAGACGGAGGACTACTATGCCAGAGATCGCTTTGGTGCGCTCGGATCAGGTCTCATATCTCCAACCATTCCCAAGATCGAAGCACTGATCAGAGCCAAGCTCGGGATCAAGGCTACGAAGCCGACAGCAGCGAAGAAGGTTGCGCCGGTAGCAAGCAAACCAACAACAACCAAGATCGGTCCGCGACCGATAGCAAGGAGAAAGTAATCATGGTCAAGCTCAAGTACGACGTGAGTGAGTCCGATCCGGAAGAGGCGAAGGCTCAAGGTACGTTCGAGGCGATCAAGCCTGGGTTGTACCTCTTCGAGATCACAGAGGTCAACGTTGGCTTCTCGAAGGGAGAGGACGGCAAGCCGGACAAGACGAAGCCTCGCATTGAGGTTGTGTTCTCGTGCCTGGACTCCAAGTACAAGAACGCCAAGGTGTGGGGATACTTCGTCCAGAAGGGACATCCGAGCTACGACAAGAAGGCAGCACAGAAGTTCGATCAGCTTCTGCTCGCCGTCAAGTTCACCGACGGGAAGAAGAACCGTGCCGGCGAACTCGACACCGACAAGCACATCAAGGGCAAGAAGGTTGTCGTGCGAGTTCGCGCCGGCAAGAACCAAGATGGCGATGCGCGTGGCGAGTTCGGCTCCGTGTTCCCTCCAGAGACTCCCACAGGCTCCTCCGATACCACCGGCGGCACCGCAGACGATGAACTCATCGAAGGCGATGACGAGACGATCGAAGGTGGCGACGATGAGATGATCGAGGAAGGCGAGGGAGGCGAAGAGATCGACTGGGATGACCGCAAGGCAGAACTGCTCGGTGCCGACGTCCCAACGCTCAAGGACATCGCCAAGACCTACGAGGTCAAGATCACCGGCATGAAGAAGTCCGAAGTTGTGGACGCGCTGATCGAGTTCGAGAAGGCGAACGTGCCTACCGGCGATGACGACGAGATCCTTGACGATGATGAGGAGATCATCGAGGACGACAGCAACGGGAAGGAGTATCTCACTCGTGAGGGACTTCTCGCGATGGAGACTCCGGAGATCGCACGCATCGCCAAAGAGGACTTCGATCTGGTCATCAAGGGAAAGAAGAAGTCAGAGGTCATCTCCATGATCATCGTCGCGCAGGCAGCGCCTGGTGATGTCGATCCGGAGACAGGTGAGGAGATGCCTTTCTAACGGAGCCGTTCAATCCTTTCCCAGATCCGAACGGCGAACCGTGGGACCCATTCCCTTGATCCGCAATCTCGGCTCCGGCGAGAAGTTTCCTGCCTCTCGCCGGAGCCGGACCTACCAGAAAGATGAAAGATGGAGACAATGACGAACGATCGTGAAGAGGACGAAGAAGGCTTGGCGCTGTGGAGAACGAGCGACATGGCCTTGGTGGCATACCTCGCCTCGCTAGGCAAGACGCACATCCGCATGGAGCTAGAGCAAGATCCGGTTAGCTGCTACTGGGTGTATGAAGAAGTTGACGGACTAACAGACAACGTGCTGGACTACCTAGAAGGAAGCGGAACCGTAGAACCGAAGGGATTCAATCAGCTCATGGCCAGGCTGAAGGAAGACATGTTCAAGTTCCTTCGTCGTCAAGGCATCGACACGCCAAACCGTCGCTGAGGCGCTCGCAGTGGGAGCACCAGACTTCTCCTCGCAGTACGGCTATGCGCGCCTCAAGCGATATCTAGCATCCGATGAGCCGAACAGCAACGGCTGGTTCGATGCCTTCTGCCCGCTCCATGACGACTCAAAGCGAAGTGCCGGATTCAACTTCGAGAAGGGAGTCTGGAGTTGCCGACGTAACTGTGGCTCCGGAAGTATCAAGGAGCTTCTCAACCGCCTGGATGCTCGTGACGAAGGAGACTTCATAGCGGACGATTCGCCAGCAGCAGCAGAGGAGGACGATCCCAACTCACCGTTCGTAGGGATCTCCACTGCCGAGATCATCGGCCTACAGGATCGCTCGAAGCGCCGGCAGAATCGTCCCATACCGTCTGATGAGACGATCGAGGGATGGACTCTTCGGCTTCGGCACGACTCCAAGAAGCTCCTCGCATTCAAGGAGCGCAGAGGACTAACGAACGAGACCATCACGCGCTTCGAGATCGGATGGAGCGATGACGACAACGCATACACCATCCCTATTCGAGACGTCAGCGGATCTCTGCTCAACATTCGTCTCTATCGGATCGAGGCGCAAGGAACGAAGATGTGGAGCTACGGGAGCAAGGGCATGGATGCCAATGCGATCTATCCCGAGAAGATCCTTGCCGCCAACTCGTCCATCGTGATAGGCGAAGGCGAGTGGGACGCGATGATGTTGAACCAGAACGGGATTGCGGCGATCACCGGCACCACCGGAGCCGAGCAGTGGCAGCGTAAGTGGAACCAGAAGTTCAAAGGCAAGGATGTGTACTTTGCCTACGATCGAGACAAGGCTGGAGTTGCCGGCGCTGAGAAGGCTGCTCGATCGCTGACGGGAGTCGCTCGCTCGATCTACATCATTGAGTTGCCGATGCCGTATCGAGAGAACCATGGGCTGGACGTATCGGACTACTTCAACGAAGGGAATGATGAAGCAGACTTCAAGGCGCTGATCCGTGATGCTCGTATCTTCGCAGCGCCCAAAGATGGAGAGCCGATCGAAGTCAGCGTGCGAGAGTCATTCAACGGAGCGCTCGCCGGTAAGCCGATGAGCATGACTGTCTCGATCGTAGGGAAGTCAGACAAGCATGGACTGCTCGCTCGGGAAGTCTCGTTCACGTGCTCGATGAATGCGGACGAGAAGTGCTCTGGCTGTCCAATGAAGGAAGCGAACGGGAGCATGGTGATCGAGATCGCTGCCGACCATCCAGTCATCCTCAAGATCCGAGACGTTACCGAGATGGTGCGAGACGAAGCCTTGCGCCGGCACATTGGAGCCTCGAAGTGCGGGAAGATGGAGACGTACGTCAAGAGCCAACAGACCACAGAGCTACTCGTCTGCCGAACTTCGCTTGACTACTCCTTCGAGGAGGAAGGCGATGGATCTCAGAGGACTGCAATCAACGTTGGAGGATACGCAACCGAGACCAACCGAGTAGCGAAACTGACCGGCACGACGTACTCCGATCCGAAGGATCAGTCATCTGTGTTCCAGGTCTGGAAGGTGGAGCCGGTTGAATCAAGTCTCGACACCTATGAGGCTTCGCTCGATGAGATCGAGATGATGAAGATGTTCGTGCCGAAGCGTGGCCAGGCTCCTCTCAACAAGATGAAGGAGATCGCACTAGACCTTGCCGACAACGTCACGAGGATTGTGGGCCGAACCGGACTCCACATGGCCATGGATCTCGTCTGGCATTCGATCATCGGATTCGACTTCGCCGGTCAACCGATCGAGAAGGGATGGCTTGAACTCGTCGTTGTTGGCGATGCTCGA
>Ga0184628_10000064_pt1 | contig 53719 bp, 27 predicted proteins | sample PLM4_5_b1_FD_133149 | JGI IMG/M metagenome (GOLD analysis project Ga0184628, IMG submission 133149) | Groundwater sediment microbial communities from an aquifer in East River, Colorado, USA - PLM4_5_b1 | ecosystem: Environmental > Terrestrial > Soil > Riparian zone | place: USA: East River...
CATCGACACACTGCTCGGCGAATCTGAGAACGACACGCTGATCGGTGGTCCGGATGCCGACACCATTGATGGTGGATCCGGCGATGATCGAATTGACGGCAACGCTGGGGTAAACCTGATCTACGGAGGTTCCGGCTCCGACATCATCACCGGCGGGCCAGATGCCGACACCATCTATGGTGGAAGCGAAAGTGATCTTATTTCCGGTGAATCCGGCAATGACACGATCCATGGCGAAGACGGCAGCGATCGAATTCTTGGCGGTGCCGGCCTGGATCAAATCTATGGCGGTCTGGGCAACGACCGACTGGAAGGCGGTGCCGATTCCGACACCATTTTTGGTGATGACGGAGAAGACGCCATCAACGGCGGAACGGGCGACGATTTCATCTTTGGCGGATCCGGCGATGATTTGCTCAGTGGCGGCGATAATAACGACCTGCTTGTTGGTGGTTCCGGAAACGACACACTCTCGGGCGATGCCGGCAGCGACATACTTTGGGGCGGCGACGATATCGTCAACGACGGTCGTTTCCGATTAGCGCCCGGCGAAGCCCCGGCGGCTAAGTTCGAACTGCCGCCGAACTTCACTGGCGAAGCGGTCCAGCAAGCCATTCTGCCTCCTCTCATCACGCCAAAAGCTGTAAAAGGTCAATCGATACCCGGTGATCCCGCGGATGGTACCGATACTTTGCGTGGTGGTAACGACGACGATTTCCTTTTCGGTGGAGGTTCCCCGGATTTTCTCGATGGCGGTGCCGGGAATGACTACGTCGATGGCGGCGCAGGACAGGATGAGGTTTACGGGGGCTCCGGCGATGACGTCGTACGTGGTGGCATCAATGATGACGTGGTCCACGGTGACGCCGGCATCGACCAGGTGTATGGCGACTCCGGGCGCGATTATCTCTTCGGCGATTCAGGGACAAATGGAATCCAGGCCGGACAACGGCTTTGGGGTGGTGATGGAATCGATTTCCTCTACGCGTACGCCGCGGTCACTTCTCATCCTTCAGCGGCTCAACGGACGGCTGAAGAGCAGTTGCAGGGTGATGAACTTCACGGCGGCAATGACGGAGACTTCCTATACGGAAACCTGCGCCAGGACATTCTCTTCGGCGATTCTGGTAAAGATTTCCTGAGCGGTGATTATCTCAGCGGACTTCTATATGCCGTTAACGACAGTTCTTCCATTACCGGAGGCGACGATCATCTCCACGGTGGTGACGGTGAGGACAATCTTTACGGCGGTGGCGGCAACGATCAGCTTTGGGGTGGCGGAGACTCGGACCGGCTGGAAGGTGAAAAAGGAAGCGATAAACTCTACGGCGGAAGCGGAATCGATGTGTTGCTGCTCGATGTCCGTGCGAGCTATGGCGCCTTGGGCGGCGAGGTGTTCGATGGCCACTTCGGCAATCTGTCGCAGGGCGACACTCTCGACGACAATGCCACGGACATTCTCCTGATCCCTGGAACGAATTTCGCAGACACCATTCGCCTGAGCCAGACGCCGGCGGGTTTGCTGCATGTTGAATACACCGACAACATTTCCACGCGAACTATTGATGCGGCCTGGCGCGACGCGCAGAATCGGCCGGTCATCGAGCAGTTCAGCATCTCCACGCTTGGCGGCAATGACCGGGTGGAGTTTGCCCAGGGAAGCAGCGCTCTCGATTTGAGCGACTTGAATGCACGCAGCGACGACTGGCTGGCGGTGCTGGATGGCGGCGCCGGCAATGACGTTCTGCGAGGAACCTCGGGCCGCGACCATATCGATGGCGGCCCAGGCAGCGATGACCTGTTCGGTTTTGGCGGCGATGACCGGTTGTTCGGCGATAACGGTATCGGCACTGTCGACGACCATGACCGGTTGTTCGGCGGTCAGGGGAACGATGATCTGATCGGCGGCCAGGGGATCAATGATCTTTATGCATGGTCTCAAGATCCGCTTCCGCCCGGAGACACGCAGTTCGGAGTCTTTGTCGACCCGCAGGCAACGGAGCCCTCGAATCCCAACTTTGGAAAACTATTCGACGACGATGGCGGCGGACAGTTTCTTCTCGAAGACACGGGCCTGAATCGAGTGCTTGGCGGTCCCAACGATGATCAGCTCTTCGGCGGAACTGGACTCGACTTCCTTTACGGCGCCGGCGGAGACGATCGGCTCTACCGTGCCGATGGCACGCTCTTTGAGAATATGGACAACGGCATTACCGGACCGCAGGACGACTGGAAGCAGTACGCGCGCCAGACGGACCGGGTGTGGTACTACTCCGCCACGAATCTCGATGATGAAGTGCATGTGGATTTCGTCACGGAACCGGGGTTGCTTGGCGATCATCATCTGATCACCCGGCTCACGCGAAACGGCGACGCATTCACCTTTGACGCCCAGGTGCAGCTCGACTTTCAGGCAAAGGACCAGAACGGCAACTTTGTCTGGCGGCCGGATGATGTTGTCTTCGATGCTGCGGAACGAAAGAACGTCACGCTGCACGATCTGCAGAGCCTGCTGCCCCCGGAAGGCGATTTCCTGGCCATCATTATTGATACGCTCCAGGGCAATGACCAGGTCATCATCGGGCCGACGGTAACCAGGAGCGTTTGGATCGACGCCGGTCCCGGCGACGATCGCGTGGAAATCCGTTCCGGCCAGCCGATTCTTCCAGACGCGAGCGAAGCGGCGCTGCGCAACGACAGCGCCGCTTCGGCATTCGATCTTGGATTCATCAGCGGGAACCGGATTTTCCGGAATCTGACTCTCGACAGTCCAACGGACGAAGACTGGTATCTGTTCACATTGGGTGTCACTCCGTTTTCGGGCGACACGATGACCATCGATGGCCTGTCGGAGCAGGACAGTCTGATCGTCGAAATTCGCGATACCGCAGACAACGTGCTGCTGCCGGCGCTGACTGGTCACGGTCGGATCAGCGTGGGACTGGGTTCCCATGGCCTCAGTGTCGGAGGGCAATATCGTCTGCACATCAACTCGGATCGAACGCCGACGATCTATGACATTCACTTTGCTTTCGCCTCCGTGAGCACTCCGGAAACGTCTGCCGACCTGGGTAGTTCGACAGGCATTCTGCGCCGGGATGTGATCCTCGGTGGTCCAGGGAACGATGTTCTCTCCGGGGGGTCTGGCGAAGAATGGATATTTGGCGGGCTGGGCAATGATGTTCTCACCGGTGGACTGGATCGTCAGGCCAGTGACCTGCTCTTCGGCGAGGAAGGTGACGATATCTTCCAGTTGATGCCCGACAGACTGCCACTCATCAAGGGGACACAGCGCACGTTCATTCCCACGTTGAGCGACAGCTTTGATGGCGGAGCAGACAACGACCAGGTCCTGTTCCTTGGCGGCGATCTTGACCGGTCCAACCAACCGGTACCGGACGTTGTGGCGATTCGCTACAACACGATACTGCATCGATACGAGTTCACCAGCCTGGTCTGGGATATCGCAAATCAAGAGTTCATGCGCGACACACCCGGCGGTCCATTCACGCAGGAGTATGTCTACTATCAGGCAAAGAATATCGAACGCACCGTGATCGACACGCGCGCGGGTGACGACGAAGTTCACGCCGATCCGGGATACAAGTTCCCGCAGACGCAGGCCGAGTGGGGAATTGCGCCGGGAGACATACAGCAGCAGGGACTTCTCGTCCCGCTGGTAATCAGCGGCGGAGATGGGAACGATCGTCTTTATGGCGGTGCCGGCAATGATGTGATCGACGGTGGATCGGACATCGATTTCATTCTCGGTGGAGAAGGCAATGACGTGATTACCGGCGGCGATGGAGACGATCTTCTTGCCGGACAGGGAGAGCGTCCAAATCCGGGCGATCTGAGTACGGTTGCGCCCGACCGGTTTGAGCTTGCCGTTCGAGATGGAGTGGCAGGACGCAACGACGACTACCGGTATGCGGGAGTTCTGGAACCTGTCCATGCCGGCCTGACCGTGCAGGATCTCAGTTTCCACTTCGGCGACAGGGAAGACTGGTATCTGATTAAGACGCCGATGGCATTGAACCAGTTCGGGTCGTCGAGTCTGGCGATGTTGTCGAAGGACATGATCACCGTCACGTTCGACGTTGCACCGGCTCCCGCATTCAATCCGAATACGGAGATGTTTCTGTACGCCGCGATGGACACCGACCCCGGTGCGGGGCTCGACGTAGTACCAATGGAATTCTTTGAAGGTGTGCCGGAATACTACCTGCTGAGAATATTGAATCCGTTGCCAGCGCCGGAAGTTGGCAACTTCACTCCAAAGGTCTTCGGTCCAAGCCCGGCCGCGGGTCGTTACCAAATCGGGTTCACTTCGGCTGTCGGCAAGACGACGGGCGCGTATGCTCCCGCGGCAGAAGCTCTCGACGTCCGTTCGGTCAATCTTGCCTATCAACCGGTCGTCATCCCCCTTGGGGATATTGATGGCAATGGCTATCCGGACTTTATCGCTGCGATTCGCGAAGATGTTCCGGGCAAGTCCAGCATCGCGCGGATCTATATGGGTGGACCGTCGCAATCGTCGATGACGCTGGATGAATCCAGTCCCGCCCTGAGGCTGCCTGGCCTCGTGCTTTCTCTGGCGGGGGAACAGCGAGCTATCTTTGGGACACCAGGCGATTACAACCACGATTCTTTGATGGATATCGCAGTCGCGATCTCACGAATACCCGGTGCGGCTTCGTTTCCCGAAGAGGCGGTGTATATCGTATTCGGCCACCCGGGTGGATGGTCGGGCGAGCTGAATCTCGTTCTCGATGCGGATGTCGTGGTTACCGGCATGACAGGCGCGTCTTCGGTGACCAATACCGGAGACCTGAATGGGGATGGCATTGACGACCTGGCGATCGGGGAGCAAGGTGGCAGTTTTGCGTCTATTCTTTATGGACGAGCAGACTGGATCACGCCGCTGACGCCCCTGTTGTCCGCAGACTTCACGGCCGGAGGAACTCCCAGCCTGGATGGTTTGGTTGTCGATAACACGGTGCCCGCCGGTTCTCCGGGTGATCAGCTTCCAGGCCTCTGGCATCTGACCACCCGGCGGGGAGCTGAATCGGGACATACATCCAGCGATAGTCTGTATTTCGGTCAGGAATCCGCCGGAAATTACAACGTCGGCATTACTGAGGGCCGTGTCACAACCGGTCCAATTTCCCTGGTGGGTTTAAGTGGTGCAAGGCTGACGTTTAAGTACGTTCTTCAGACGGAGGCATCGACATTTTACGACCGCGCCGAAGTTCAGATATCCACTGACGGCGGCTCGAACTACACGACAGTAATGTCTCGTGCGAATGACCTGCTTCCGAATGAGACTTCCTGGACTCAGGCGGACTTCAATCTCAAGGACTATCTCGGACAGACCATCCGCATCCGGTTCTTCTTCGATACGGTGGACTCGGTGTTGAACGCCTTTGAGGGCTGGTATCTGGACGACGTCGCCGTGCGGCCGTTCTTCAACGTAGGCAACCCGGATGTCCGGATCGGCGGGCCCACTGGGACGGCAACCAGTGTGGCCGGTCTGGGAGATGTGAATGGCGATGGCCGAAAGGATCTCGGAATTCTTCAGGGGGTAAACAACGGACGTCTGTGGGTGATTTACGGACGCGCTCCCGGATCGCCGCTCCCCGCGTCGACGACGGCGGACGCGATCGCCGGTGCGACGCTGACGGCAAACGGAATCGATCTGACAGGCTTCTTCGTGCGGTCTGCCGGAAACGTGGACGGTGACAACCGGCAGGATCTTTTCATCACCGGACAGTCAACCAGTTATCTGGTTCTCGGAAGTTCGCTCAATGGCACCACCACACTTCAAGGCTCGAGCTTTACGATCCCGATTGGAGATGTAGTCAGCATCGGCAACATTAACGGTGATGCCTTCGATGACATCGGCGCTTCGGTTTTGAGAGCTACTCCCCCACTTGATGAAGGCAACGACAATCAATGGCATCAGGTAGAGGAGGTGTTTCTTGGAGGGCTTGCCGCAGGTCTCACCTTCACGACCCCCGCGCTAATTATCGAATCCGCAAATCCGGAATACATCACTGTGGGTTCAGGACTGCGTCCACGTGCTATCGCCGGCATTGGCGATCTCAACCACGACGGGCGTGGCGATTTCGCTGTGGCAGAACGGATTGGAACCAGGCTGCGCGTATTTTTCGGAATGCCCTTCGTTGCTGTTCCGCCCGTCGTACCAGCTTCCGGACTGACCCCAGAACCTTTTGAATTTGAACTGGCGGCGCCGTTACCATCTGCCGGAAATCCAGCTGGCTTGAACGGAATCGTCCTGCCCGCTGCTTCCAGCGAAACAATTTCCGTTGGGCCGGCATTCGCGCTGGAAGGCACGTATGAAGGCGAGGTCCTTTCGGAATCGCAGGCGATTGGGGACATCAATGGCGACGGCTTCGAAGATTTTCTGATTCGCGGCACTGGGGTCTTTTCGGGGAGTTCCATCAACCTGCTGTTAGGGCCAGTCGAGCTTTCCGGCAATGCCAGCGCGGACAACGGTGCAAATGTCATCGTAGACACCTTCTTCTTTGGCACACCTGCAAAGAATATGGGTGACATCAATGGCGATGGGAAAACAGACCTCGTGTTCCTGCGTGTGACCGGTACGACATTCAGTTACACGGCGACAATCCGTATCGTGTTTGGAGGCCAGACGTTGCCGCGCCGGCTCGACAGCACGTCGTTTTCCGCGCTGAACACTCAGACGATCATCTTAAACAACGGGACTTCCGATCCGTTCTTCGAAACTTTTGTTGTGGATTGGGACGGCGATGGAAAGGCGGATATATTCGTCGGCGCTCCCACTCAAGGCTACCTTTTCACCGGGGCAACGATCATGGCTCGGAAATTGGCGGGTATCCCGGTGGCGACATCCGACCGGTTGTTCAGTCTGTTTCAGGATGCCGCGCTCAACTATACAGTGACCGGAATCAATGGTGGTGACATCAACGGTGACGGTTTCGATGACCTGCTGTTCACAGACAAGCTGCCGGGATCGGGGAATCGTGCATATGTACTTGCAGGCCGGCCTGCAAACACGCTGACCGCTGCATCGTTGACCCTGGGAACGAATGCCGAAGCTCTGATAATCATAGGGGACCATGCGGTTTGGACCAATCAGGCAAAGATCGCGGTGTGGCGATTGGGCGACCTGAACCGCGACGGATTCGAAGACTTCGCCGTGACATCCGATCTTGAGGTTAGCGGCGCGACGCAGGGAAGCATCTTTATCTTCTACGGTTCGACCGCATATCAGGCTGGAAGCGCACAGCGTGCAATATCTGCGCTAAGTGCAGATATTACTCTGGCTCGCCAACTCCCGGGTCAGCTGGATGGAGGACTTGCGATTGAGGGAGCGCTGTCCGTCACGGCTGGGGACTTCGATGGCGATCATCGGACTGATCTGGCCGTGGGTGAACCGTTCACCGGTTTGATCGCGGAGGGCACTCAGTTCGTCACCGATATCCAAGGAAATGTTTCAGTTTTCTATGCGATTGCTTCACGTGGATCAAGAATCGGATTTTCAACGGCAGATGTCGTGCTGGAAGGCGAGCAGGGCGTGGATGAACTCGGCACCCTGGCGTCGACTCCCCAAATGGATCTCAATCGTGACGGGTTTGATGACCTTCTGATTGGGGCTGGATACGCGTCCGTTCTGGGCGATCCGGTAATGACGTTTGCGGGCAAGATATACGTCGTCTATGGTGCTCGGACCGCGACGCCAACTATTCTGCCGAGCGACGGGTCCGTGATACCTCTGGAGAATTTCCCAATACCTGGCAGCGGCGCCTTCCTGGCGAAGAACGAAGTGTTCGGCGAGGACCCGACTCAGGACATCAACGGTGACGGTCTGCCAGACTTCGTTCTTCAACCTGGAGACTCGCGCTGGTTCCGTTTTACCACCCTGGGTGACGGGCAGCCTGGAACTCAAATTGTGGTTTCTCCCGCATTCGAGCCCGCGGAAACGACTCTGCTGCGTGGTGTGGATGCAAGGTTTGACCCGTCCATTACGACACCGCAGTTAGGGGATCTGTATCAGCTCGGGGCCCAGGCTGGCGATCAGATGGTTATGGAGTTCGATCTTTCCGGCTATCTCGATCGGATCAGCAGTCCTGCGGATCTGGACCAGGTACTATTGTCTCTCGACTATTCAACGGACTTCTCGGGAATTACGGGGCAATTTATCCTTGTTTCGGCGGGCCCGAGGCTGTTCTTTCTTGCTCAAAATGCTGGTGGAACGCTGACTGCAGGTTCAACAGGCCAGGAAGTTTTCAGCACCGACGGTACCGTGATGGGGACCGTCATGGCAAAAAACATCCTGTCTTCGGGCAGCTCTTCCCCGCAGGGATTAACCGCCGTTGGGAGCAGTATTTTCTTTACTGCGGATGATGGAGTCAATGGTCGCGAGCTCTGGAAGAGCGATGGAACGGAAGCGGGCACGGTGTTGGTGCGGAACATCAATACCACTGCTCTTGCTGGTTCAATTCCAACCAATCTCATCAATGTCGGTGGAATCCTCTACTTCACCGCGGATGACGGAGTCAATGGCCGCGAGTTGTGGAAGAGTGATGGCACGCAGGCTGGAACCGTGCGCGTCGAGACCGTCAATCGGCCGGCGTCATGGTTCCCTTCCTTGTCAGTGAGCATCGGCGGGACGGTCTTCTTCGTTGCTAATGATGGAACAAACGGCGAAGAGTTGTGGAAGACCGACGGCACGGCCGCTGGTACGGTCATTGTTGCGAACATCAATACGATCGCTGCTGCGAGTTCCAGTCCATTGTTTCTTACGGTTGTGGGCTCATCACTTTACTTCACGGCCGATGATGGAATTAACGGGCGTGAACTCTGGAAGTCCACAGGCACTGGAGCAACGCGCGTTGAGACTGTTAATCGGCCATCAGTCTGGAACCCCCAGAACCTGATCAATTTCAACGGCACGCTCTACTTCACAGCGGATGACGGGACCAACGGAGCGGAGTTGTGGCGAAGCGATGGCACTGCGGCGGGAACTGTGATGGTATCCAACCTCAACGCGGGATCTGCGAGTTCCAGTCCTCAAAGGCTGACCGTACTCGGCACGTCGTTGTACTTCACGGCGTTGACGTCCGCTACTGGCCGAGAGCTGTACCGTCTGGATGCCGGATCGTCGACGCCAGTCCTGATGGGAGATCTTGTTCCCGGAACTGCGAGTTCCAACCCGAACCTTTTGACTGTGGTGGGCAGCCTCCTCTATTTCTCCCTGGATACCGGAATCCGGCTACCGGATGGCAGCGACCTGTTGGAATTGTGGAAGTCGGACGGCACACCTGGCGGCACTCAACGCGTCAGTTCGAATGTAAGAAAGCCCAATTTCCTGACCAATTTCAATGGCGTGTTGTACTTTGTCGGAATCGACCTTCAGGGCACGGCTGGTTTGTGGCGTTCCAACGGGACATCGGCGGGCACGATTCCGCTTGTCGATGCAGGACTCCTCAATCGAACGCTACAGGTCAACATTCTGGATGCTGAGGGAGATGGTGCACTTGCACTCTCAGATACGACGTCAGCAGCTGGAACGTTGATCACAAAGAACCTGGCGACCGTGAGCGGAAGAGATGCGGTGACCGTGGATCTTACTTCGGCAATTCGGTCTGCTCTCGCAGCAGGGAAGACCCATGTATCTTTGAGGCTCAACCTCGACAGCCCGAACATCGCGAATCCGATACAGATTAACTCCTCCACGGTAATGCTGCGGCAGACTGGTCTTTCCGTGACGACACGGAAGACAGCAGGCGTTTCCGCGGATCTCTATGACGCTTCCGGCAACCTGCTGAATACCGATGATGCGATTCTCGATCTGCGGTCTCTGCCTGCCGGAACCTACTACGTCCGTGTATTCAACCCTGAAGCCGGGCAGACTGGTCCGCTGGCGTTCAAGCTTGAAGCGAAACCGCCAGTGCAAGGATCAACAGGTCCGCACGAGGACCGCGACCGGATTGAAGGCGGCGATGGCGACGATCTTCTTATCGGAAGCGAACAGCTCGACCAGCTCTTTGGCGGCAGAGGAAGAGATGGCTTCATTGCGGAGTCTTTTGAAGTCCGCGATCCCTCAGGCGATGAGTTCATCGGTAATGTTGCGAGCGGCGAGGATACGGCTACCAGCCAGCGGGACCTTCGTCCTTCGGATCCGGCAATTGACGAATATTTCCACGACCCGCGACTGCTGGCTGCTGTTGCTGCGGCTGTTGGAATCCCCGTCACGACAGATCCAGGCGGCGGGCTGATCGTGCATGAATCGATTCATGCCAGCCAGATGGCGCAACTCACGCGTTTAGACCTGTCTGGTCTGGGTATTCAGGATCTCCGCGGATTGGAATTCGCAACGAACCTGCGATTTCTGGCGCTCAGCGGAAACCGCGTGACGGACTTGTCACCGCTGATGCCCGCGACGGTTTCGAAAGGTCAGGCCGTGGGTAGTCCGGTGGGACTGGGACTTCTTGAATATCTGAGTCTCGATTTCAATCCAGTGACGGACATCGCCGCTCTCAATGAGCTTCCAGGACTAAAGGGACTTTCGGTGGATGGCAAGCCGGCGCTGAATATCAGCCTTCCGGCATTGAACTCGCTGGTACATACAATACCCAATCCCACACTAAGCGGCAGTGACTGGTTTGGATCATCGGTTGCGGTTTCCGATGATTACATCGTTATTGGGTCTCCAAGTCACCTCTCCTTTGGAGCCTCACAAGCTGGAATCGTGTATGCCTTCAGTGCACGAACCGGAGAGTTTCTTAAAGTGTTCTTCAACCCGGAACCCACCGCTGCCGACTTCTTCGGTTCGGCCGTAGCACTTGATGGCGATTTGCTGTTGGTCGGGACGGCAAATGATGACGCGTTCGGACAGGATGCGGGTTCTGCATATCTCTTTGACATACGCACTGGCGCGTTGATTAGAACTTTCAGGAATCCCGCGCCCGCAACCTCAGACAGGTTTGGCGGCGCTGTCGCTATTTCCGGAAGGCGTGTACTTATAAGTGCGCGAAGCGACGACATTGGGACCGCTACCGATGCAGGCGCAGTGTATCTTTTCGATGCCCTGACCGGATCACTGATCTTGCCGGCAATCACAAAGCCGACGCCGGCAACAAACGATATTTTTGGTGCGAGTATCGCGCTAAGTAACGACTACATCGTAGTCGGAGCATCCGGCGATGATACGGGGGGGAACGATACCGGGGCCGTATACGTGTTTAGCTCGGTTACTGGCAAACTCTCCGCAATTCTTGTGAATCCCTCTCATAGTGCCGGTGAATTCTTCGGATCGGCCGTTTCGGTGTTTGGAGATCGGGTCCTTGTCGGGGCGCCGTACGCAAGCACGCCGGACCTGTCGAACACGGGAATCGCATATTTGTTCAAGGTGGCTACGGGCCAGCTGTTGAGTTCCTTCACTCGGCCTGGAGGGGGGGGCGGTTTCGATCTGTTCGGTTCTTCCGTGGCGCTGTCAGGGGATATGGTTGTCATTGGAGTTCCGCGCTACGAGTCCGACGCTCGCTTCGATACGGGCGCTGTCTATGTTTTCCATGCTGACACCGGGGTTCTGATTTCGAGGATGGTGGACCCGGCATCAACCAGCGAAGACCATTTCGGCGAGTCCGTAGCGTTGAGTCACGGAGTCATCGTTATTGGCGCTCCGCTTGGCGATCCGGCTGGTTCTGGCGAAGCCGGAATTGTATATGTCTACGAAGGTGACAAATTAGTCGACATTACGTCTCTGAAATTGCTGAGCGAATTGCAATTCTTCAGCGCTTCAAACGAATTGATCGATAACGTCGGTTCTCTCTCTGGCCTCGATAAACTGCAACAGATATCCCTTTCCGGAAACAGGATCACGGATATTGGCCCATTGATCGATCAGTCTGTTCGAGATGACGGCGAGTCCGGTTACACGGACAAGTCGCTAACGACGACAGACTCGGGATGGCTCAGCAATCTAAGCCCGATCAACGGGGTATTCGGTCTCGACTATCGCTATCACTCCGGCACTGTGGGTGCCGCCACGGCCGTCGCCGTTTGGACGTTCACCGATCTTGCGCCGGGAACCTACCAGGTGTTCACAACCTGGCAGGCACAGGAAAGCCGCGCGAGCAATGCTCCTTATTCCGTCGTCACGCAGGTGGCCGGTGCATTGGGCGTTCTGACCGACCTGTCCGATACGGTTCTCGTGAATCAGAAGTTCGCACCGGTTGGGACGGTGCTCGGCGGACAGACCTGGCTGAGTCTGGGGAAATTCACGACCGACGGATCGACGCTTCGTGTGGAGCTCCGGAATAACGCCGACGGCATTGTCGCCGCGGACGCGGTTCGCATTATTCGAGTGGACCCGCAGACAAATCTTGCGGTGACCGTTAAGCCAACGCTCCGGTCACTGGACGTAAAAGGCAATCCGCTCGGTAATGGGTCGCAGACAATGTTCGTGCCGCAATTGATGGCGCGTGACAACGCCGATCCGAATTTCACGTTCGCGTTTGATACCGATCCGGCGAGCCCTCAGTGGGTGACGATATTCGGGCCGCAGTCCATTCTTCAGGGTGAGAGTCTGGATTTGACGCTTTCTGCGACGGACGCAGACGCATCCGATACAGTGTCGTACTCCGCAGTCGGCGATATTTCAAGCGTCACCCTGACTATTACAGGGAGCCGCCTGACAATCACCCCGCCCGTTTCCTTTGTCGGAGTGGTGAACGTCACCATAACGGCAAAGGATGGCCCGGCTGCTCCTTTGGATGGTCACGGTCGAACTGCAGTTCAGAGAATCGCTGTGAGCATCGGGTTGGGAACGATGAGCGGCACGGTGTGGCTCGATCAGGATCGAAATGGAATTCGAGGCGTCGGCGAACCTCCCATGGAGGGAGTGGACGTCTTCCTGGATATCAATGGCAACGGTGCTCTGGATCATCCCGCAACACCGGTCGCTACTACCCCGTGGTTCGCTATCGATCAGCTTTCCGGCGGCAGCCTGGTCGGAAGCTCAAGCGCAGGCTACATCGCTCTGGATAGCCTGGGCCGGTTATACATCAGCGATGATTCCGTCGATCAGATTCACGTTTTCGATCCGGTCAGTGGCCAGTTTGTTCCGTTTACTCCCGGCGGTCAGCAGGAGACCCGCGGAGCTCGTGCCATCGCTTTCGGCACGGACGGAAAGCTGTATGTGGGCTCAAGTTTTGACCGGAACATCCGAATCTATAACGGTCAGACCGGAGCATTCATCGCGACAACATGGGACGACTTCAGTGGGATCGTGGGGTTCACATTCGATGGCAGCTTGCTGGCGGCGAGCCCGACGGCGCCCGTTCTCTACATGGTCGATTCCGATCCTAACCCGTCGGTATTGAACATCAAGATCGTTCGTTGGGATATGCAGGCGCAGGTTCGTCTCAGCGACTTCCTGCTGCCAAAGGTTGCCGGAGTATTCACAAATGTCGGTGACGTTGCCATTGGTCCCGACGGCAACATCTATATGGTGGATCGGTCATTGAAGAGCGTGGTCCGGCTGAACGGCGCTACCGGTGCGGCATTGCCGGCTCCCGGGCAGACCGGCGCGGTCTTCATCGCCCCAGGCGCAGCGGCGATAGGCGCGAATCCACGAATCGCGTTTGACGCAGCGGGGAATTTGAACATTGTCAGCGATCTTGGAAGTGTGGCGCGATACAGCAGGATTACAGGCCTGTTGCTGGGGGCAACTCCAACGGGTCTTACGCAATTATCGTCGGTCGACCTTGCGTTCGACAGCCAGGGACGAATGTATCGAAGCATCGGCGGAACAAGAGTCTCCCTTTCCGTGCAGGGAGAGCCAGTCGCCCCGACAGACTCCAATGGAGGATATGCTTTCAGCGGGCTGGAGGCTGGAACTTACACGGCTATTGAAAGCCTGCCGTCGAATTCTTATCAGACTTTTGACATCAGCCAGACGAACGCCACAGTTATTGACATCAATCCGGGCGCAAGTGGTTCTTTGCTATCCGGGTTCGCGACGTTCAATGGTCAATTGTATTTCAACGCCTTCGGTGGGGACGGGACAGGGTCTGAACTCTGGCGCTTTGACGGCAAGACCGCATCGCGGGCGTTGGACATCAATCCTGGCGCTTTCGATTCTTCTCCGGACAATCTGATAGTTTTCAAGAACACGCTCTACTTCACCGCGTCGAGATCGTTTCCGGCCGGTCAGGCCGTCGGTCGGGAATTGTGGAAGTACGACGGTATCACCGCAACGCCGATCGACATCGCCAGCGGCGGATCATCTTCGTCTCCGAGCGGTCTGACCATTTTCAACAACACGCTGTACTTTGCAGCCACCGCCACGAGCAGTGTGAACAGGGAACTCTATCAGTACGACGGCAATACGTTGTCTCTCACCGCGGATGTGTTTCCCGGTGCCAACGCTTCGTCTCCTTCCAATCTGACCGTTTTCAATGGCGCACTGTATTTTGTCGCTACCGGGGCCAGCGGCCAGGAACTCTACCGGATGCTTCCGGGTTCTTCGCCTCAGCTCCTGGATATCAATCCGGGCGTGGGCTCCTCCTCGCCGTCCGAGTTGACTGTGCTCAATGGTTTCCTCTATTTCAGCGCGGCGGATGCCGGAACAGCCGGCACGTTTGGGCGTGAGCTTTATCGCACGGCCGGCGGTACCCCCACGCGCATGACGGATATCGCACCGAATACCGCATCGTCGTCACCTGCCGGTTTTGTTGCCTTTAATGGTTCGCTCTACTTCGCTGCGTCTCAGGGTACGGGGGCGGGCCAGACCGGCACGGAACTTTGGCGATTCAATCCGAATGATCTTTCGAATTCGTATTCACTGATAGCGGATATCAATCCGGGAACGAACTCATCAAACCCGCAGTTTCTGACGGTATTCAATAACGCACTGTATTTCGCCGCAAATGACGGCTCCAACGGAGTCGAGTTATTCCGGTACGACGGCAGTTCCGTCACGCGAATAACAAATATCAATGCGGGAGCCTTGTCATCCAATCCGTCCAATTTCATCCTCTTTGATAACGCGCTGTATTTCAGTGCTACCGACCAGGCTAATTCTGGTACGGAGCTGTGGCGATACGATGGAACTACGGCCAGTCTGGCGGTGGATATCAATCCTGGCACCGCGTCCTCCGCGCCTTCGGCGCCGTTCATTTTTGATGGCTCGCTCTTTGTGACAGCCGTAGGCCCGACTCAGGGGGCCGAGCTGTGGCGATATACCGCACACCGGCAGACGGGTTCGCAAACGGTAACGATATTGGCCGGAAAAAGCGCGTCGGCAAGGGATTTTGGCGATCTTCGCGTGGCAAATGGAGGCGCCGACGTGATAAGCGCCGAAGGTACCTCTATATTTCTTACAGCCGTCGTCAGCGATCCCAATCCCGCGAATGGCAGCAGCTTTGGCTATTTCTGGCAGGTGACTGCTGTGAATGGCCAGATCATTCCCGTCGGATTTTCGCAGGTCTTTGCTTTTAACCCGAATGACGATGGCCAGTACACAGTCACATTAACGGTCACGGATCAAAATGACGGCAACCGGCAATATGTCGATACGGTTTACGTCTTCATCAGTAACGTCGCTCCGTCTCTCGAGGCCGGTGTGAACACGGTACTGAATGAGGGAGCGACGCTGACGCGCGCGCTGACATTCGCCGACCCGGGTGCGGACGTCTGGACAGGCAGTGTGGATTATGGCGACGGCAGCAGTTTTGCTGTGTTGACCAGCGCCGAGCTGGCGGACAAGGCCTTCACGCTATCGCACGTTTACACCGATAGCGGTCTCTTTACTGTTGTCGTCACGATCAAGGACGATAATGGCGGCACGGTCAGCGATAGCTTCCTGGTCACTTCAAACAATCTTCCTCCTACCGCAAATGCCGGGCCGGACCAGACCGTGATCGAAGGCGCCGACGTCATTCTCACCGCATCGGTGACCGATCCGGGAGCTGGCGACACGCACAGCTTCCTTTGGCTTGTCTCGGCGAACAACGGTCAAATCATTCCCATTGGACGCGAACCGACTTTCGAGTTCACACCATTCGACAATGGAACCTATACCGTGACGCTGCGCGTTACCGATGACGATGATGGAACTGCACTCGATACGGTAACAGTCACTGTCACAAACGCAGACCCCGTCCTGACTCTCACCGGCGGTGCAAACGTCGTTGAAGGAAGTTTGTATAGCCTGAATCTGGGCCCGGTCATGGATCCAGGATTCGACACGATCGCGCAATATCAAATCCACTGGGGTGACGGCAGCGCCGTTCAGCTGGTCGCTCCGGAAGACTTGGATTCCGCGGGCCGCACGCTGACGCACACATATCGGAATGGGCCACTGTCTGCGACCATTACCGTGGATATCGTGGATGACGATGGCACGCATCTGGCGGCAGCGACAAAACCGCTTGCTGTGCTGAACGCCGTGCCGGTTCTGGGAGCGCTGTCCAGTAGCGCGGCGGCCATAGTGGAGAACGGCATTTTGATACTCAGCGGGAATTTTAGTGATACCGGCGTGCTGGATGCCTTCACGGTCTCCATCAACTGGGGCGATGGAAGCGCCGTGCAGACTGTCGCAAGTCCCGCCGGCAGCAACGGTTTCCTAACAGTGCACCAGTATCGAGACGACAATCCCAGCGGAAGTTTGCAGGACAACTATTCGATCACCGTGACTGTCAGTGACGGTACGGCATCCAGTGCAGCGGCATTCAGTTCGGTGACGGTTCAGAATGTAGCGCCTTCGTTTGTGAATCTCGTCTATTCAGGAGCGGCATTGACGGAGGGCGCAAACCTGACGGTATCCGGCGGCCTCACCGATCCGGGAAGTCTGGACACACAAAGCGTGACTGTCGATTGGGGAGACGGCAGCGCGGTGCAATCCCTCACGCTCAGCCCTGCAAAGACGTTTGGGTCCAGCCATCTGTATAACGTCCCGGGAAGTTACACGATCGTTACTACGGCGCAAGACGATGACGGAGGGACAGTGGTCGACACTCGATTCCTGATTGTGGCGGATCTCGCTCCTGCGATCGCACCGTCGGCGCCATCGACGATTGCGGAAGGCTCGCTGTTCCGAACCCAGGGAAACTTCGTTGATCTGTCGGGTTCGGAAGACCAGTGGAACGGAACAGTGAAGTTCGACAACGGGCCACTGACGCGGTTGACGTTGAATCCAGACAAGACGTTCACACTGGAAACTGTTTTCACAGATAACTCGCCGCATACGGCCACCGTAACTGTAACCGACAGCTTTGGAGCCAGTGATACGGAGGTCTTCGCTATCGAGGTTCAGAATGTTTCGCCGTCGATCGACCTGGGCGCCGATGCCAGAGTGGAGTTGGGCACAGCCTTTGAGCAAACTGTGAATTTCACCGATCCCGGCCAGGACTCGTGGACTGCACTGATCAATTACGGAGATGGTTCGCCGGTGGAAACTGTTCCACTCACCAGCCGGACGCTCACGCTGAATCATACGTACTCGGGAACCGGAGCATTTACCGTCAATGTCCAGATTACGGACGACAATGGTGGCGTCGGTTCGGACACGATGACAGTTCAGTCGCAAGCGCAAGGAGCCGGCGTATTCCAGGTACGGAGCCTCACACCAACTTCAACTGGATTTGTTGTGGACTTCACGAGATCTTTTGAGCCGAGTGTCCTGAACCTGATCGATACTCAAACCGGAGGACTCGGACCTGCGGACATTACTCTTGTGGGCGCAGCAGCTGGCCCTGTGGCGGGTTCGGTTGTGCTGGGTGATGCGAATGACCGGCTGACGTTCATTAAGACGGGTGGTCCTCTTTTGCCGGACACCTACACCGTGATGCTACGCAGCGGCACAAACGGGTTGCGAGCTCCAGATGGAACGCTGCTGGATGGCAATCAGCCCTCCGCTGACGGGGATTCGTATATCACGGGCTTCACTTTCGTTCCGGCGGGCGCCGTTACTTTGAGCCTGCCCGATTTCGCACGTGGGGCGGCCCAGATCGTTAATGTGCCAGGCCCATCCATTGATCTGCCATTGCGAGTCAGCAACGGATTGGGCATCGAAGCCATCGAAGTGAGCTTCACCTATGACCCGGAACTTCTGACGATTACCGGTGTGCAGCCAGGCCCAGGGCTTCCCGCAGGCGCGCTGCTGCAAGCCAACCTGACGGTTCCGGGTATCGTCCATATTGCGATAGCGTCGCCGTTACAGTTAAACGGCGGGATTCAGGTTGTGGCGCTGATTCAGTCTTCGGTTCCGGCAACTGCGCCGTACCGGGCCAAAGAGATTCTGCATTTCACGCAGGCGGTGGTGAACGAGCATGCGGTCGTTGCAGATGATGCGATTCACCTCGCCGCGTATTTAGGAGATACCACGGGAACGGGAACCTACAGCTCTCTGGACGCTAGTCGAATACTGCGGGTTGTAGCCGGACTCGATACAGGCTTCATCGCTTATCCGTTGCTGGATCCAGTTGTCATCGGTGATGTCACGGAGAACGGAATCCTCAGCTCCCTCGATGCGACGCGGGTCCTGCAGGAAGTGGTTGGTCTCGATCGGCCGGAGATACCACCGCTGCCAGGCATCGTTGTTCCGACGCCGATTGCCGATCCAATTGTCACCATGGGCCTGGAGGCGCATGGGTTGCCGGGGAGCACGGTCACGGTTCCGGTTCTTCTTGACGATGCGACGCTGTTGGAATCGGTCGATCTGCAAATCGTTTACGATACGACGCGGTTTGACGTGAGCGTCGCGGGCATTCGAAAGGGGACTCTGACCTCGGGTGGAACCCTGATCTCGAATGTCGATGCTCCATCCGGAATCATTTACGTTTCCTTGTTCCTGCCGGCAGCACTAAGCGGCGGCTCGGGAACTCTGCTTGAAATCGATTACCACATCAAGTCCGGCGCCGCAGCAGGTGCCAGCACTTTGGATCTGCGTTCGGCGGCTCTGAACGAAGGCGCTCTCGTTCTGACCAACGTACCGTCGACCGGGCCAGACCCGACCGACGGGCGGATCACCGTCGAACGGGTTGTGCCGGTCATTCGCAATAATGCAGCGATTCGGGCCGCAGATTATTCCGGATACTTCGGAACCGTTGGCGGAACCTGGAAGACCAGCGACGCGAAGGTTCAATTAGCGAGCGGCGTGGCTATTGACGAGACGCATACCGACTTTATCTTCCCGGATACTAAACCAAGGGCCATTCGGTCCGCGCCAACAACGAAGCCCGCTGAGCGGATAGGTGTGCGCAAATCCTTCTCCCTTCAGTAGAGGGATTGGTAAATTTGAAAATGTGCAAGCCGATTCCCCTCCTGGCACAGGATGGGTGGCCGAAGGCCGGGGTGGTAGGTCAAGTACCATACTAATTTTCTGTTTGACCTTGTCTACCTCCCCGGCTCGCCCGGCTCGCCGTCCCCTCCTGTTCCAGGAGGGGAGTCGTGAAAGGCTCTGTCTCAAACCGAGACACTACCGAGCGATTCGGTGCCTTGACGATTTGTAATCCGCCGGGCTACCATTTCCAGATCATGACCCGGCACCGCTCCAACTTTGTGTTCCTCACGCAAACCCACGCCGGTCGTGTCTCTTCCTTCAATAAGCCTGACCGTTCGGCGGGCTGGCATCGCGCCGAGTAAGTTTTAAAACATCGGCACGATTCGCTGTCCCGCCTGGCCCGCAGGGCCCCACTGTCGTCACAGATCCACTTTGAACGATCAGAAGGAGAACGCTATGCGCACATTGAAGGAAATGATTGTGAACAATCAAAAGGTCCGGTTCAGTTTTTATCGCGATGGACAGCTCTGGTATGAGACCGAGTGCGGGTTCCGCTTTCCCGTGCCCATCTCCGATGCCGGTACGGCAACATTCCTCGTCGAGGATCGCGCGATGCTTTTCATGCGATACATTCGCAGGCAGATTGCCGCGCTGGAAATTGCACGCCAGTCCTCTGCCTGAAGGCTGCGGAAGAAAAAAGGGGTCAGACCCGTCAGACCCCTTTTTTTCTACTTACCCGGGCGGTCTGGGCCCTGTGAAAGCATGCGAAGTTTATAGAGTCCTTCGCGCGCAGTGATGAAAAGAGTCTTCTTGTCGGGTCCGGAAAACGCGACATTGGATGGCTGACGCAAAACGGGAATGGTTCCGAGATAGCTGCCCGCCTTATCGAAAATCTGAACGCCGGTCAGCGACGCCACATACAGACGGTTGTCGCGATCCAGCGCCATTCCGTCGCCGCCACTGTTTTGTCCGCTCGGGATATCGTGCAGCTTTGCAAAGGGCCGTCTGTTCTTCACCGTTCCATCCGGCTGGACATCGTAGGCAAAAACAGTTTCTCCAACGGTATCGTCGACGAAAAGTGTTTTACCGTCCGTTGTCAGCATGATGCCGTTCGGGCGCACGATCTTGTCGTCGAGCATGATGGGTTGTTTGGCGCCCGGGGCCAGGTAGTACACATACACGATGCGGCCGGCGACAACCGGCCGAGGCCCGGGATCGGTGAAGTAAACTCCGCCTTTCGAATCCAGAATCAGATCGTTCGGCGCCAGAAGAGGTTTCTCCGGGCTGCCTTCCGTGAGCACGGTTACCTTGCCGTCCACAAACTTACTCACGCGCTTCGAAGTCGTTTCGACGGCAAACAGTTCTCCAGCTCGGTTCAGGGCCAGCCCGCCGGATGAATTCGCCTGCTCGCGCAGCACGGTGATATCGCCGGTTGGCGCGAGCCGATGGACACGGTCCGAAGTCAGAAGGTCCGAGAAGTACAGACCTCCATCTGCTGTGGGAACGGGTCCTTCCGTGAAGGCAAACCCTTCCTTCACCAGTTGAACGGATTCGCCTTTCGCAACGACGCCTGCAATTCCATCGAGCGGTTTCGCCGGTGGAGGTGAGGGCGCAGCCTGGAGCAGCGAGAGTAAGAGGATCAAAGTCCAGTTCATAGCCGGGAATGTTGACTCAAAAAAAGTGAGATTGGAAGATGGAAATATCGCGCGTGCTAACATTCACCGATGCACCCCAGATCCAAAGAATTGCTGACGTACTTCGACGCACAGCGCGCCATTCTCAAATCGGCGTTCGACTCGGTTCCGGCGGAGCGTCGCAACCAGCGTTCCGAGCCGGGCCGCTGGTCTACCGCCAATGTCGTGGAACACCTTGCGATTGTCGAGGGACGGATGGCGGGAATTCTCTCGAGCCGAATCCGAGAAGAACGTGCCTCAGGTCTTGCCGGGGAAACCAGTTCCGAGCCGATGTTGCCGACTCTGGATGTGTCCCGCATTTCGGATCGCACCACCCGGATACAGGCTCCGGAATTTGCACATCCGACCGGAATGGATGCGACAGCAGCATGGACACAGCTGGAAGTCGCAACGGCTGCGCTGCGCGCCATGCTTCTTTCCGGTGACGGTCTCGCGCTTGCCAGCGTGATGCAGCCTCATTCCAGGCTCGGCCCCATGTCCGTGTACCACTGGATCGCGTTCCTCGCTGCACATGAATCGCGTCACGCCGAACAGATCCGGGAAATGTCCGGCAACTGATCCGGTCGCCCGAACTCTTCATTCCTGCGATTCGAAGCGCGTGAGGAAGTAGGTGTGAGCGGCTTCCATGGATTCCTGAATATCGGACTCCAGCCGTGCGGCGCCTTTCACACGATCCTTTTCCCGGTAGCCCATGCGACGTGCCAGCGATTTGAATTCGTCGGTGGATTGAGCCGGCAGCACCAGATCGCTGGCATCGCCGCGCACAATCCGAAGGGCATCGATGACATTCCTCAGGAACAGATACGACGAATGCAGCAAGCGATAATCGGGTTCCCGCACGATCTGCAGCCGCCGCAGATGACCCAGTGCTTCGAGCGTTGTGGGGACGCGGATTTCGGGATGTTCCTGTCCATTCAGCAGCTGGAGATACTGCACCGCGTACTCGATATCGATGATGCCGCCGGCGCTGTACTTCACGTTGATGTCACCCGGTTTCACGAGCTCGTTCATCTGCCGCTGTCTCAGGTGCAGAGCGTCTTTCCAGTCCCAGGGTTGTCCGCCATAGGTAAAACTATCGCGATGCGCTTCCACTCGCCGTCCGAGACTTTCGTTTCCAACGCACCATCGCAGGCGGATCAGTGCCTGACGTTCAAATGGCGCCGCATCCCCATCGACGCTGTAGTACTTCGTGAATTGATCAAATGATGTCGACCAGGCCCCTGCATCGCCGTGAGGTCGAAGCCGCAGATCGATATGGAAAATGCCTTTGTCGCGGGTTTCAATAAGTCCGACGATCTGATGCGCCAGCGCATTGAAAAATTCGCTGTCGCCTTCGTGAACGAAAAGCAATTCAAGATCCGAGGCATATCCCATTTCACGGCCACCGAACTTCCCGAGTCCAAAAATGGCAAACTCGCCGGGCGATTGATGGCGCTTTGCTTTAGGGAACCGCTCCGCGAGTCTCGCATGGCCAATGCGTGCCGCTTCGCCGATCACGACTTCGCCAAGGTCCGTGAGCGACCTCGAGAAATCCAGCAACGTTGCATTGGGCTGCAGCAGATGCTGGACATCGATCAGGAACAGCTGCTTGTCCTTGTACGCGTTAAGGACCTCCCTCTGCCCGTCTTCATCCGATTTGTCGAGCGCGGCGCGGAGCGCGGCCTGCATTTCCGCTTTCCCGAGCGGTTTTGAATCGCTTTCAATCATCGGAATCAGCTCGGCAAAATGAACCTGCAGGAAGCTGTCCCAGAGGTAGTCGCTCGAACCCAGCAGACGGGCGAGCCGGCTCATTCCTTCGCTGCTGGAAAGAAGGGCCTGTGTGCGCTTTGGCAGGACTTCTTCTCCCATCTCCAGGAGTTTGTCGAGCAGCTGATCGAAGTGCAGCATTGCCGTGGCTGGATCCGGAGCTTCGGTAATGAAGCGTGTGAACTGCTTGATCATGCGGACGGCAAGAGTCAAACGACTCTGCTCCGGCCCCCTTCGGATCTTGTTGCCCCAGCGATCGACAATGAAGAATTGATCATGGGTTTGATTGTCGGCGCTGCGGATACGGACCCGGCTGATGTAGATTCCTCTCATGGATAGTGCGTTGGAGACAGCGTAGAGAAACGCGAACGTATCTTCGGATTGCACTTCCATGACGGTCCAGTCGTCTGAAGCCTTGTTATCGAAAGTCAGGGTGAGAGGGGACAGCAGCCCGCTGAGCGGTTCGTTCATCCTCTCGATGCGTTCGGTAAGAAAGCGGTACAGCCGCATTCGTGCTTCCTGCGTGGCGTCCTGCGCAAGAAGGCGTGCTGCCGTTAGAAGCTCGTTCTCGAATTCAATTTCTTTCTGCTCGTCAAAAACTTCTCCTGGTTTCAGCGCCACCCTGAATACGTCGACGACCTTTGATGATGTCGAACGTTTTGAAAAGGTGAAGATATCGCCCGTACGGATATCCAGGCCAAAGGCCGAAAGGAACCCGCAGAAGATGGAGAACTGCGATAGATAGTCGAAACCGACGATGACGATCTCGAACTCGGCTTTTCCGTGCGGTGTGATGACAACCTTGAGGAGATTTGCTTCGGAGAGTGCGGACGCCAGCTGAATATGGGTCGCGATGGCTTCGGGTGAAAACGTTGTGAAATAGTCCTCTTCCAGCCTCGCGAAGAATTCATCGAGAAGGTTCGGAGGCACCTCCGGGCAGAGGCGCTGAATCTTTTGTTTTAGCTCCGGGTCGATCACACCTTATCTTACTCTGACATGTATGGCCATGAGTGACGTTCGGGATCTCTTGCTTGCTTCGCGTCTGGACTCGTCGCGCGTCGCGAATCTGCTGGCGCCGTATGGGTTGACGGATTTCGACAAAGCCGACGCCAACCTGCAGGCGGCGGCAGGAGAACCGGGCGAGAGGCTGCTGCTGTCGGAGATTCTTCCAGACCTTCTGACGTGTGTTTCCGGGTCGGCAAACCCGGACCAGGCGCTGACCTACTTTGAGAGGTTCGCCGGCGCATCGTCCAGCAAGGCGCATCTTTTTACGTACCTCAAGAACTCCACCCAGGCCTTGGACATTCTCGCGAAGAGTCTTGGCGGCAGCGCCTACATGGCAGAGATCCTGATTCGCGACCCGCATCATTTTTATTGGGTCACCGATCCGCAGATTCTCAACCGCATACGAAAGAAGAGAGAAATTCAACGCGACCTCCTGCAGACCTTGAAAAGGCTGGGACGTGAGGAAAAACAGCTGGGTTATCTGCGAGCTGTGAAGAGAAGGGAAATGCTGCTCATCGGCGTGCGAGACCTTCTTCGCATTGCGACGGTCGAAGAAACCCTGGTTGCTCTCTCCGTCCTTGCCGAAGCATTGATCTCGGCCACATATGGCATTTGCGCAACGGCTTTGAGACGGACCCACAAAATTCCTCCGAAGGTGTTTTCACATTTCACGATCTTTGCCATGGGGAAGCTGGGTGGAGGAGAACTCAATTTCAGTTCGGATGTCGACCTGATGTTTCTATATTCGTCGAACGACGAAAAGGCTCCCGGGATTTCCGCTCAGGATTATTTTCGGAAGCTCGCGCAGCGTATCACCGCAGGGTTGAGTTCATTTACCGGTGAAGGCTACGTGTACCGTGTCGATCTGCGATTGCGGCCCGAAGGCGATGCCGGGAACCTCGCGGATCCGCTCGACGGATTCGAACGTTATTACCGGACGCGAATGGGAACCTGGGAGCGTCTGGCGCTGCTAAAGGCGTGGCCTGTCGCGGGCAACTGGACGCTGGGCCGGCGGTTTCTGGAAATGTCCCGGCCGTTTATTTTCAATCCGGCTTTCGATGTTCAGGCGCTGGCCGACGTGCGTGAAATGAAAGCGCGGCTGGACGAGAAAATATCTGCACGCGGGCAGACCGATCGAAATGTAAAGCTGGGAACCGGAGGCATTCGCGAAATCGAACTTGTGGTTCAGTCGATTCAGGCCACGCATGGCGGGACGCAGCCGCAGATACTCGATCGCAATACCCTGCGTTCCCTTGTCGCACTGCGTGGACAGTCTCTGCTGAGCGCCGAAGAGTTCGCAACGCTGCAGCGAGCGTATCTGTTTCTTCGCGACGTGGAGAACAAGCTCCAAATGGTGGACGACGCACAGACACACTCGCTGCCTAAAGAAATGGAAGAGCTCCGTGCCTGCGCCCGCCTGCTGGGCTACCTGGAAACTGCGCCAACAGAATCTCCCGCGGACCCGCTTCTCCGCGACTTCCAACAGCACACCCGCGGCGTGAACCGTATCTTTGAAAAGGTTGTGGGACGTCGAGCTTGATATCAGAAGCGCATCGGCAGCGGCTTTAGCTCCCGGCGAAAAGGATCCAGGATGAAACCGAAGCCTTCAAGGGTGGTGGCGCCCAACAGCGGAGCGTCACCGGGTTCGCCAAACATGACGAGAGAATCGCCTCGCACGCCCAGGTATTCGAATGTCGCAGTTCCCATCCGGCGTTTCACAAATTCTCCGTTGCCAAGGGCGAACTCACGCACCGAATGCGGCTCGATTTCCAATTCGGAAAGAATTTCCGAAGGCACAAGGCTGTAGGTTGCTGCAGAGTCCACAAGAAACTCGACTTCGCGTGTGCGGGAACTATCGGCGGGATTTCCAACTGTCGCTTTAACGTTCGTGATACCCATTTCTTCTCCATCGTTCAGACGAATCGCAAGGGCATGGCTATTGTAACTGGCAATCGGGTCTAAGCCCGGCTCAGCTTTTCGATTCGGGCCCATTCCGCTTCCGTCACCGGCATGACCGAGAGGCGTGAAATCCGGACCAGCGGGAATTTCGCAAACACTTTGTCGGATTTGATCACCGAAAGGGGGACAGGATTTGGAAGTTTCTTCTCCGGTTGAAGGTCCACCGCGAATAATTTCCCTGATGCGTCGGCCGGATCCGGATAGGCGTCGCGAGTCGCCTTCGCGATTCCGACGACGGCCTTCTCCTTTCCCGTGTGGTAGTAAAGGATGCGATCGCCCTTGCGTATCGATCGCAGATGGATTTGAGCGAGAGGATTCTTCACTCCGGCCCATACCGTTTTGCCGTCGCGTTCGAATTGATCGTATCCGTATGTTCCCGGTTCTTCCTTAACAAGCCATCTCATCGTTTCTCCCATAGCGCTTCGATCTTAATTCCAGTAGCTTTCTTAAATTCTTTAATGCGGCAGCTATTTTAGCGAAACATAATTTAACCTGTTCCAGCGAAATGGACGTCCAACCGCAGCAGATGGAGGATCCTATGACGCGACGATTTCGAAATTTAGGATACGGTGCGACGCTGGCCGCAATTTTAGTTACGCTGGTGAGCTCAGGAGCAACGGTACATGCTCAGCAGATACCTCCTCCCGGCGAGCTTCTCTCAGCGGACCAACTCGATTATCTGGTCGCACCGATTGCCCTCTATCCGGATCCATTGATCAGCCAGATTCTCGTCGCCACGACCTATCCCCTGGAGATTGTCGAAGCCAGCCAATGGCTGCAGCGAAATCCGAACGTCCAGGGAGCGGCGCTGACCCAGGGGGCTCTCAATCAGGACTGGGATCCCAGCATTCAGGCGCTCGTCGTGTTTCCCGATGTCTTGAAGTACCTGACCGAAGACATTTCCTGGACGACGAACCTTGGAAATGCATTTCTCGCCCAGGAAGGCGATGTGATGGACGCCATTCAGAGGATGCGGGACCGGGCGGCACAGTCGGGAAAACTGAAGACGACCGCCGAGCAGCAGGTCATTCAGACCTATGATGCCGGTCAACCCGTCTATGAAATCATTCCAACGAATCCAACCGTCATTTACGTGCCGGTATACGACCCCTTCTATATCTGGGGATCGCCGATTTACTACCCGTACCCGCGGTGGTACTACCCTCCGCACGTTTCGCACTACTATTTCAGCAGTGGCATTTATATCGACTCGTATTTCGGCTCCTCCTGGTACGGTTCGGTGAACTTTGGTCCGAGCTACCGCGTATGGAACAACTGGGGATGGCGGCCGGCCTGGAACACACATACGGTCGTCGTGAACAATGTCTTCATTGATAACCATCAATTCAGAACGAATCAGCCTCGATATGTGACGGCAACGACCTCCTGGTCGCACGATGCCACGCACCGCAGGGGAGTGGTCTATCCGTCATCGACATCGTATGACCGTTATCGGAGAGACCCTCGCGATGCCCCGAGACCCCAGCAGGTGCAGAGTCAGGGGCGCAGCGTTCCTGCACAGGTGGTTGCCCGGAATGCTGGAACATCCAATGCGTCAGGACCCGATCGATCGAATGACCGTACCGGTGGACGTCCCGATATTCGACAGGACAGTCGGCAAGACGTACGGCAGGAAACTCGACCAAATGTTCGGCAAGACGGTCGTCAAGATGTGCAGCAACAAAACGTCCGGCAGCAAGATACCCGGCAACAGGATGTTCGTCAGGTCAGCCGGCAAGACAATCAGCCAGATACTCGGAACGTCCGTCCGGATACGCGTCAGGACTCGAGAATTGCCACCGCTGGTTCGGCAAACGTTCCAAATCGCGACAATAGAAACACCAGCGCTGGTTCAAACCGTCCCGTTTCTAGCCCCGCGCAGGTTGCTACGACTTTTCCGACACATGTGACTCCGGCGCAGGTCACCCTTTCGCGTCCGTCGACGCCGGCGCCAAATATGTCTCAGTCGCGCGCGTCATCTCAGACTCAACCGGGCTTCCGCGACAACCCGGTTGCACGAAACGGGGGGACTTCGATTACGAGGGCACCATCTTCAGCGCCTTCGACAATACAGTCCTCACCATCGCGTCAAACTTTTCCCGGTCGCGAAACTTCACCGGTAGTCCGATCTGCGCCGTCACAGCAATCGCGGCCCACTTCGGTAGCGTCTTCAATGCCTCAGCAGTCCAGCGTGCGCCAGTCGGCTCCTTCGAACGGAAATGCTACGGTGGGAAGATCCGCTCCGGTACAGCAGTCGGCACCGGCTTCGAATTCGCAGGGAAATGGGCGGAGTTCCAATAGCGGGTCCAGTGGTGGCTCCAACGGCGGATCGAATGGCGGCTCCAATGGAGGGGGACGTTCCAGAGGCGGGCGTTAGTTTGAATTGCGGTCATTCTGCAATGTGACACCTTCCTGTGATTTAATACCGCCGACACATAGTTGACGGGGAGGGAAGGTATGGCGGAAGGTATGGCGGCAGGCGCGCCACGACGTAAATCAAAGGGCAAAAAGGTCTTTATCGCAGTTCTTGTGCTGCTTGCATCAATCTCAGGACTGGCGTACTGGGCCTTGGGCCGAAGCAAACCCTCACAAACTGCACTGATTAAAAGCAAAGTCGAACGCGGTTCGATTCGTATCAGCGTCAATGCCACGGGAACGCTGGAAGCGGTGCGCACCGTCCAGGTGGGCAGCCAGATTTCCGGCCAGATTGCCAAACTGCACGCCGACTACAATTCCATCGTCAAGCAGGGACAGTTGCTTGCCGAAATCGATCCAAGAACCTTTCAGTCTCAGGTCCTTACCGAGCAATCCTCACTCGCTTCAGCGCAGGCGCGGCTGCAGTCCGTGCAGGCGGATTTGATCAATCAGGAGGCGAACCTGCTGCAGGTTGAGGCCAGCTTGAAAGTTGCCGAGGTTGCCAACGATAACGCGCAGCTCCTGTACAAGAGATCGCAGGAATTGCTGGCAAGAGGGCTTGCCTCCACCAACGACGATGACGTCGCACGATCCAATGCGCAATCCGCGGCTGCAAAAGTTCTTCAGGCCCAGGCGGCCGTGAAGCAGGCCCAGGCGCAGATTCGTTCCCGTCAGGCGGCAGTGGAGTCGTCGCAGTCCGACATCGTCGGATCGAAGGCCCAGCTGGAACGCGCTCAGATCAATCTGGAATTGACCAAGATTTACTCCCCGGTGGACGGCGTCGTGATTTCGCGGAGTGTCGATATCGGTCAGACCGTTGCCGCAAGCTTGTCGGCGCCCATACTGTTTCTCATCGCTAACGATTTGTCTCACATGCAGGTAAAGGCGAATATCGACGAAGCGGACATTGGCAAGATTACGGATGACGTCCGCGTAAGTTTTACCGTGGATGCGTACCGGGCGGATGTTTTCTCGGGCAAGATCTCGGAAGTTCGCCTGGAGCCTCAGACCGTCCAAAACGTCGTGACCTACGGCGTCATTGTCGCGGTTGAGAACCCTCAGCTCAAACTCAAACCTGGCATGACCGCGAATCTAACCATGGTTGTCGATGAGCACGACGATGTGTTGACTGTGCCGAATGCCGCGCTTCGCTTTACCCCGACAGGAATGACGCCCGAGAAAATCGCTGAAATCCTGAAAACTGTTCCGGCCGCGGCTCCTCCGCCGGAACTTCCTCCCGCTCAGGGTTCGGCTATCGCTCCTCCATCCGCTCCTCCATCCGCTCCTCCAGCCGCGGGATCCGAGCAAGCTCCGCGTGGAAACAGAGGCGGTCGAGGCGGTGGTGGCGGTAACGGTGGCGGTGGCCGAGGTGGCAGGGAAGGTGGCGGCAGAGAAGCGGGCAGCGCGGCTGGAAGCGCCGGTGCTGGCGGCGGTGGAGGCGGTGGCAATCGAGGTGGCGGCGGCGCTGGCGGCAGGGGAGGCGGCCAGGGGCGATCCCAACGCGGTGTCTTGTGGGTTGAGGGCGATCTACCCGGAGAATTCAAACCACTACCCGTACGTACCGGCTTGAACGACGGAACGCGCACCGAAGTCAGCGGACAGGATCTTAAGGAAGGAACCGAAATCGTGGTCAGCGATCTGAGCCAGACGCCGGCGACACCCGCGGCTCGTCCCGCGGCAAACAGTCCATTCGCGGTGCCCAATGTCGGCGGTGGTGGCGGCCGGGGACGGGGATTCTAATGAGCACCTCATCCACGGTTCTTTCCCTTACCGATGCACACAAGATCTATCGAACTGGGGAAGTGGAAGTTCATGCGTTGCGCGGCGTGTCACTGGAGATCAAGCGTGGAGAGTTTGTCGCGGTGATGGGCCCGTCGGGATCTGGAAAGTCCACAATGATGAATGTCATTGGATGTCTGGATCGACTGACCAGGGGAAGGTACATTCTGGACGGTATCGACGTTTCCACCATGTCCAAGAATGATCTGGCCGACACACGGAATACCAAGATCGGTTTTGTTTTTCAGTCGTTCAACTTGATTCCACGAACGTCCGCTCTTTCGAACGTCGAGCTTCCCATGGTCTATGCCGGACTCTCCCCCGCGGTCCGACGCGAGAGGGCACGCCAGGCCCTGGAGAGTGTGGGGCTGGCGGAAAAAGGAAATAGCCTGCCGAACCAGCTCTCCGGCGGTCAGCAACAACGCGTGGCTCTGGCCCGCGCGATCGCGAGCGAGCCGGCGCTTATTCTTGCCGACGAACCGACAGGCGCGCTGGATTCCAGAACAGCGGAAGAGATCATGAAGATTTTCCAGCAGCTGAATCGGGAGCGGGGAATCACGATTGTGATCGTTACTCATGAACCGGATATCGCGCTTCATGCGCTTCGTCTGGTTCGTTTCAAGGACGGGTTGATCCAGGAAGATCGGAAAATTCTGCCGGAAGACGACATCCTCAGTTTGCAACATCCATTGGAGGCTGCGCACTCATGAGATTCATCGATATTCAAAAGATGGCGGTTCACGCTTTGGGCAAGAACAAGATCCAGACGGCGCTGACAATGCTCGGTATCGTGATTGGTGTGTCCGCTGTGATCGCAATGGTTTCGCTCGGCCAGGGCGCACAGAAACTGGTGGAAGACCAGGTCGCGGGCATGGGAACCAATGTTCTTCAGATACAGGGTGGTAACGGGAATTTTACCGGAGGTGCGCGGCAGGGCGCGGATCAGGGCCAGTCGCTGACAGAGGGCGACGTCGAGGCCATCAAGCAATTACCTCCGGTGCGGCTCGTCACGCCTATCGCTCAGGCGCAAGGCCAGTTCGTTTTCGGCAATCAGAATTGGCAGACGCGCGTTGAAGGCTCCAACGAAAACAATCTGGAGATACGAGGCTGGAGGTTGGATTCGGGCGACTTCTTTTCCGAGAACGATGTGCGTACCGCAGCCCGGGTCGTGGTGCTGGGGAAGACCGTGGCAAACACGCTGTTTCCCGGCAGCGATCCCATCGACCAGACCATTCGGATTCGCAACCTTCCTTATCGAGTCATTGGCGTTCTTGCCGCGAAGGGACAATCGGCCCAGGGGCAGGATCAGGACGATACGGCAATGATGCCGTACACCACGGTTCAGAAGAAAATGCTGGGAGCCGCGCTGCCCCGCATCAATCGAATTGCCGTGTCTGCCGTCAGTTCTCAGGCCACGACTGCCGCCAAGGATCAGATCACCACCCTTCTGCGCGATCGTCATGGGATTCGCGCAAATCAACAGGACGATTTTCGTGTGAATAACCTCACCGAAGTGGCCGAGGCGGCGCAGCAGACAACCGCCGTGATGACGATGTTGCTGGGCAGTATTGCCGCCGTATCGCTTCTGGTCGGCGGTATCGGAATCATGAACATCATGCTGGTTTCGGTGACGGAGAGGACTCGTGAAATTGGGATTCGCATGGCGATCGGTTCCCGGGGCAGCTATATCCGGATGCAGTTTCTGGCAGAGTCGATCATATTGTGCATGCTTGGCGGACTCATCGGTGTGGTTTTCGGAGTGGGACTGTCGCTCGGCATCGCACACTACATGAGTTGGCCCAGCTATATAGATCCCAAGGCCGCCACCATCGCGTTTCTGTTCTCTGCCGTAACCGGAATCTTCTTCGGCTACTATCCCGCACATAAGGCCGCGTCCCTCGATCCCATCGAAGCCCTGCGGTACGAATAGGGATCGGGAGATATGGGGACAGACCCCTCAATCCCCTAATTATTATGGGATCTGATCAATGCTCAATTCTCAATGGTCAATTCTCATCCGAGTCGGATGAGAATTGGGAATTGAGCATTGATCAGATCCCATAATAATTAGGGGATTGAGGGGTCTGTCCCCATATCTCCCGAACTTATTTCGGAAATGGGACGATGAGGTCCGTAATCTCGTCGTTGGAAACCGCCAGGGCAGCACCGACAGGCAGAACCGGTGCCGATTTCGCTGCTGCAGAAACGCGGTAATTGCCCGGATAGACAACGGGGATCTCAAAAGATCCATCCGCACGGACATCCGCGGTGAGAGGAATCACAAAGGAACTGCTGAACAATGTGACGCGAACGGGGTTCGCAGAAATCGTACTCAGATCCACGCCTTCCACACGTCCGCTCACCTTCACAGGCGTTGCCATATTCACCAGAGTGATTTGCAATTCGGCCGTATCGCCTGCCGCAACCTTCAACGGATTCTTCTGCAGATCCGTCGATCCGTAGGAAAACGCTTTCAGGGTATAGCCGGGCGGCAGTCCGATGAAATTTGTAACCCGGCTTTCTCCGGCAGGCAGACCGATATGGAAAGTTCCATCCGGTCCCGGCCGTATCGTTGGAAGTGTGCCGGAAGCTCCGGGCGTCGCAACGGAGGCTGGCAGGCTGGCGAGAGGCAGTGCAAACAAGGGATACGGTCCACCTCCTTCAATGACGAGATGGCCCGTGATGTCCTTGAGGACGGGTACGCGTATCTCGATATTCTGGACATCGGTATTCGCGACCGTCACCGGCAAATTGGGCGAATTCAAGACAGCAGGCCCCATGGCGCGCAGGACAAAGCTGCCAGGATACACCGCTGCGAAATCAAAAGTGCCGTCCGGACGAACGACGGTATTCATACCCCCGACGTACATGGAGCTTGTCATGGATGCATTAACCGGCCCTCTGGCGAACGATGCGGCATCGAGGCCGAGGACGCGTCCACTGACGTGAACCGGAGTCGGGTTGGATGTCGTGACGACGGCGCGCAGCTCGATGGAATCGGACGACGCAACCTTGATCGGATTTTTTAAGACGTCGGTGGAACCATAGGTAAGCGACTTCAATGCGTAGCCGGGAGGAAGACCGGTGACGGAACCCAGCCTCTGTTCATCTTCCTGGAGGGTCAACCGGAACGTGCCGTCCGGCTGCGGATTGATAATCATTACGGACGCGGGACCTGTCAGCGGTCCGGCACTCGACAAGAGTGGAATCGTCATTCGAGCCATGGGCCCGGTTCCTTCCAGTATCACCTTGCCGGTAATCTCCCTCTGACGGGGGAGTGCGATTTCAACGGACCGGACCTCGGAATTCGCGACAGTGATCGGTACCGTCGGTGAATTCACCACACCCGGACCGATCAGCCGCGCCGTATAACTACCGGCGAAGACTTCGGGGAATTCAAAAGTTCCATCCATCATTACGGATGCGGAAAGTGCCGGCACGTAAGCCGGGCTCGTCATGCTTACGGTGACCGCACCGCGCGAAAGTACGGTATCGCTGAGGCCGCTGACGTGGCCACTCACTTGCACCGGTGGTCGGCCAGGTGTCGTCATTGTTATCCGCAACTCATCCGTATCCTTGTCGCTGACCTTTAAAGGATTCTTCAGCAGGTCGGTCGTTCCATAGGTGAACGATTTAACGGTGTATCCCGCTGGAACTCCGGTAGCAGGGCCGATGGAATGTTCCCCAACCAACAGCGTCATCCTGAAGACTCCATCCGGCTGCGGGTTGATGAACAGGGGCGAAACCTGGAATCGGGGCATCGGGGCCAACCCTTCGAGAATAATGCGCCCGGTGATTTCCTTCTGACGAGGAACAGCGATTTCGATATCCGCTACATCGGCGCTCGCAACAACGACGGAGACGTTTGGCGAATTCGCGATGCCGCCTCCGGTCACGCGCACGGAGTAGCTGCCGGGAAAGACTTCAGGAAACTGAAAGGAACGATCCGCAGCGATGGGAACGGTGAGAGTCCCGATGGTATTTGCTCCGCTTAAAGTCGCGGTTACCGGGCCCCTCGTGAAAACCGAATCGTCCACGCCGGTGAGTGTGCCGCTCACGCGGACAGGACCAAGATTCGGTGCCGTCAGTGTGACTCGCAATTCCGCCGTATCGGACGCTGCGACCTTCAACGGATTCTTCAAAAGATCCGTGGTCCCATACGTCATCGACTTCAAGGTGTATCCCGTCGGCAGGCCAGCGGCAATGCCAACCTGCCGTTCGCCTTCCATGACGGTTACTCTGAAAGACCCATCCGGTTGCGGATTGATATTCAGGGACGTAGCCCCAACGTTTGGAATATTCGCTTGTTGAACGGTCGGGGGATTCAGCAACGAAATCAGGAATCGTGGCATGGCGCCGCGGCCTTCCAGAGTGACCTTTCCTGTTACTTCCTTCTGATGCGGCACCGCAACTTCGAGTCCGGTGATATCGGTTCCCGCAGGATTTATTACTGCTGTTGCCGCGCCAAGATTCAGGGCCCTGGCATTCGGATTATTTGCAGCATTGGCGGGCGGAAGGACACGAACCGTATACGTACCGGGATAGATCTTCGGAAACTCGAACGAGCCATCCGGTTTTACGGAGGAAGTCCAATTTGTCAGCAGGCCGGAACCATTCAATGTCACTGTTAACGGGCTTGTTGTCAGAAGCGCTGAGTCGACTCCTGTCACCCGGCCCGCCACTTTCGACCACGCCGCCGGGGACGTGGGACCGAACACGAGATTCATACTTGCGGTATCTGTCGTCGACACCGATGCGGAATCCTTCGTCAGGTCTGTGGTCCCATACGTGAATGCCTTCACCGTGTACACACTGCCACTGGCATTACGGAACTGTGGGTTCGCCGTAATCCGGTATTGACCCTCTGGCAAGGTTGCTTTGAATGTGCCGTCCTTTTGAAGGGTAAGACTTACATACAAGGAATTCCGAAGCTGGGAGGATCCGACCAGAAGTTGTGCCAGTGTCGGTTGGCCGGCCTCCAGCGCCAGCCCGAACGTTCCAAGCAGGTTCAAACTTGTGACCGGTATTGGACCGCCATCCTCAACCGAAACCCGCCCCGTAATCTCCTTTGAAGGCGGGAAGGAAATCTGCACGCCGCTGAGATCGGAGTTCGGCATCACGATGGAGGTTCCCGGCAGGGAAATGGGGGATGGATTGATGTTGATCGAGTAGGTTCCGGGAAGCAGCTTCGGAAACTCGAACGAACCATCGGTACCCACAGTTGCGGATAGAGCGTCGGTACTCGGACCGCTCAGAGTCAGCCGCGTTTCGGATGGTCGCGGAGTCGGAATGCCGGTGACTCGTCCGGTCAACTTCACCCAGGGTGGCGGCGAAGACACACCAAGCGTGACGGTGATTGACGGCGGCGGAGAGGTTCTGGAGAGCCTAATCGGTTCTTTCTGCAAATCGATGGAACCCGACTTGATGGACTTCACAAAGAATCCGGAGGGAACTCCGTTTGCCGCAACGGCATAGGCTCCTTCCTGCAGCGTGATTCGGAACGTATCTCGCCCATTCGTCGTGCTGATGCCGCGCGGTCCACCAGCAAATGTCAGGTTGAGACTCGGGCGCATGCCGCCACCTTCGACAGTCACCGTTCCCGTAACATCGACATTCCACGGTATGACGAATTCCATTCCGGCGATGTCCTTGTCGACGAGAACGATTTGCTGAGGTTGGAAATTGGGAGTCGACACTGAGATGGAGTAGCTCCCCGGCTTCAGCTTGGCGAATTCAAACGATCCATCCGGTTTGGAGACGACATTCGGGTACTGGTCGTTCCCGCCGAGGTAGATGTTCAATCCGCCGACCCCTTCGTTCGAATCGCGCTTCAGACGTCCACTCAGCGTGAGTCCGGTCGAGGATCGCGCCGCCTGAAAGTCGATGCCCGTGATGTTGGCGCGCGCCGTTACAGCGACTGGTGTTGAGGTGGCCGTCGACGTCGCCCCGGGATAGTACGTCGGAGAATCGACAAAGCCGGCCAGGACGTAGTAGCGGCCCGCTGGAAGATTCTCAAGACGGTAGCGGCCAGCCGCATCGGTTTGGGTGAGTGAAGCCAGGACGGGAACGTCGCTGCTGGAAGTTGCAGACGCTTTCGAGGGATCCGCAACCGGCATCGCGCTCACACGGACGCCGACGGCCGGAGTTCCGTTCAACGCGAGGAGCCGGCCCGATATCGTTCCTGTTTGAGTCTGCGCAGGCCCCGGGGTCTGCGCAAGCAACATGATCGAGAGCAGCAGAGATTTCATTTGGGCTGTGTATTCTCAGGAAGGATAGTAACTCCAGTTTGGCTTATTTGCATCATCCTGGCAGGTCGGATAGTCTGCCCGTCCATGAGGCGCATCGTAAAGCAAGCTCTGTACCTGGGAATATTCGTGGCACTGCTGCCGACTGCCGCCTCCGCACATCCGGTGCCCTTCAGTTTCCTGGATCTCCAGATCACATCGCGAGGAATCGAAGCTTCGCTGGTGATCCATGATTTTGATCTCGCTCATGAACTGGGCGTTCGCGAGCCGGACAGATTTCTCAATGCGCAATTCCTCGGGGAGTACACCGCATCCATCCATTCGCTGCTGGCGAACCGCCTGCAGATTTCCCTGGACGGCACTCCGGCAGAACCCGGGTGGGGCGAAGCGGAAGTATTGCGCGACCGCGAATCGGTGCGGTTTCTCATGCGATTTCCTTCGCGTCAATTCATGCCGGGACGAATTTTCATTCACGCGGCGCTGTTTCCATACGATCCCCTTCATCAGACATTCGTGAATATCTATGAGAATGGGGAACTGACACGCCAGGTGATTCTCGATCAATCGCGAACGCAGATGGAGCACGTGACCGGATCCAGTCAGTCCGCCGTTGCGGTGATTCGACGATTTGTTCCCGAAGGTATCCGCCACATCCTGATCGGGCCGGACCACATCCTTTTTCTGGTGGGACTATTGTTGCCTGGCGGGACACCTCGGCGATTGCTTGTGGTGGTGACGTCATTTACGGTAGCGCACAGCATCACATTGTCTCTTGCGGCCCTGGATCTCTTCACTCCGTCGCCGCAAATCATTGAGCCGGCCATTGCGCTCAGCATCGTCTACGTGGGATTCGACAATCTTCTCGTCCGGAAAGGGCGCGATGCCCGCACATGGATCGCATTTGCATTTGGCTTCATTCACGGTTTCGGTTTTGCAAACGTGTTGCGCGAAATGGAACTGCCTCGCCGCGCTTTGGGCTGGTCGCTGTTCTCATTCAACGTCGGTGTCGAGATTGGCCAGTTGCTTGTGGTGCTTATTGTGGCTTCTCTGCTTGCGGCCATCCGTTCACGCAGCGAGACCGCTGCGCGTTATGTCGCGGTTGCCGGATCGATCGTCGTGATCGTTGCGGGAGCGTTCTGGTTCACCCAGAGGCTGCTTTTTTTCTGAAGCCGGGACTCCCATTCTGCTCGGATGACAATTGAGAATTGAGAATTGAAAAATGACGAATTCCCGTTCCCACCTCCCTACCACGCGGGATTCTTCCCACCCTTGTAGGCCCACTCATCACGCCCTTCGTTGAAGATCGTGCGTTTCGTGAACAGCCATTTGCCGTCGACCTTGATGACGATGTTCGAGATATTGTGGCGCGCCGCACCGGCTCGTTTCCCTGCGACGGCTGTCGGGCTCGGCATTCTGGCAATCACGTCCTTAATGGCCTGTCTGCCTTTGACATCGCCGCTGCCGTAATCGAGCACGCCGTCGGGAGTAAACGTCGAGACGTAGAGGTCGGGATCGTGGAAGTCCAGGGCGAAGAGATATCGTGCCTGAAGGTCTTCGATGGCGTGGGCAGGTTCCGGATTACCCCAGTAGTGTTTGGCTCGTCACCTTCCAGGGGCTCCAACATTTCCTTTTAGCAGTTCGCGTATAAAATCGAGATCGGCGTCGCGGTTTTCGATGAAGTCTCGAAGAGTAAGTTCCACAACTCCATCCGGAAATACTCCGCGGCCTTCCAGGCGGACGCCCCTGGATGTCCTGTAGTCGCTGTGCGCGATATCCGAATAGAATCCGCCCGGCAGATTGCGGCGTTTTGCATTTAATACGGCACCGGAAGACTGTCGTCCAACGATACGGCCGCGGCTTGAATCCTGGATTCCTGCAGCAAACACCTCAGCCCCGCTTCCACTTGCGTCATCGACAAGTACAAATATGCGGCCACGATACGCCCGCGTGCCTCGTCCCGGCACTTTTACGGCGAGTTTCGCACCGCTGCGATGCCGGAATTCGCCAAATATCGTTGGTTCGCTGAAGAAGAGGTTGAGGCAGTTCTGCACAACATCAATATCGCCACCGCCATTGCGACGCAAATCGACGACCATCGTGCGGATATCGATATTCTTATCGACCAGAGTCCTGATCCAGTCTCCGTTGTCATGCGAGAATCCAGGAAGCCGGATGTAGAGAAGGTCACTGTCCACTATCCGTACACTCCTTTCCAAGCTTGGATTGACGTAGGGATAGACCGTGCAGGCCACATTCAACGGCTTCTCCTGACCCGTGAGATCCAGGAATCGAATGCGAACCGTACCGCCCACGTCGCAAGCGGTATCCGTATCGCCGCCGTAAGGTTTCCCGTTCCATTGCGTCAGAATCCATCCGCGCCGTACACCGACTTGATATGCACCTGAACCTTCTTCGACGGAGCGCACGACCCATTGTCCCCCGATCAGAACGGGGTTTTGCACTGGGCCACTCCTGCTGTTGAAACCGGTACCCACGTTCAGGTCGGTCTTAAAATCGACACTGACGTGGGACGTGTGCAACTCGTCGAGCATTCTCTGCAATAGGGTTTGAAGTTGAATTCTGGTTTGTATGGTTTCGACGCGGGGCTGATATTCCTTCTTTAATTGATCCCAATTCACACCGTTGAACTCGGGATCGAAAAAGTGTTCATGAACCTCCGACCAAAGCTTCGAGAAAATGCGCAATCGGTCTTCGATCGTGATTGGCGCATCTGGACGCAGGGTTGAGGCATTGAGTGCGTGAGCAGCAGCGAAGACCCAAAAGGAAAGTAACGGCAAGCCTAGACCCAGAAACAGCTTGAAGTGTTGCGTCATTCCGGGCCTGTTTCCGGGGAAAGAGTTTTTAATAGGGTTCATTGCGCACAATGATAATTCGATTGCCGGCAAGGGAAAGAGTAAACGGCTGCATCCTTTGCTATTCTCACTGCCGAGATGAATCCCGTGTCCGCAATCTGGACGGCTTGGATCGTATGGTTCGTATCCTGGTGGATGGCGGCACTCTGGAGCAATCCTTCAGTGAAGCAGCCGTCGGTCGCCCGTGAGCTTCCATATCGGTTGATCGTTATCGTTGGAATTGTCTTACTCGCCGGTTTGTATCCCCACCGGTTCTATTCAGAATTCATTTTGTGGCGAACCGGTGCGACATTGGGGTGGGCTTTGGTGGCATTGGCCGTTGCGGGATTCCTGTTCATGTGGTGGGCGCGCGTTTACCTGGGTAAATTGTGGTCGGCAGGAGTACGGATCAAAGCCGATCATCGAATTGTCGACACCGGACCATATGGGCTGGTTCGGCATCCCATCTATACCGGAATCATTGTCGCCGGGTTCGCAACGGCAGTTTTGCGAGGAACTGCGGCCGGAATTCTGGGTGCCATCTTGATGACCGTCAGCTGGACCATCAAGGCCAGGGAAGAGGAGAAATTTCTGCGGGAAGAACTCGGCGCCGAAAATTACGATACGTATGCGCGTCGCGTGCCGATGCTGGTGCCGTTTCTCAAATGGAACAGAATGTGAAATCTGATCGTGTCACGACTCCCCTCCTGGAACAGGAGGGGACGGCGAGCTTGGCGAGCCGGGGAGGTAGACAAGTTCAAACAGAGAATTAGACTTGGACTTGACCTACCACCCCGGCCTTCGGCCACCCCTCCTGTGCCAGGAGGGGACTCCATTACCTCCTACATTGTTGCCTTGACTTGAAGAACGTTCAGGACAAGTATCGGTAGCATGTTTTGCCCTGAATGCGGTTTGGGATATCGGGACGGCATCACACGATGCAGCGAATGCGATGTCAATCTGGTCGCGATTCTGCCTCCGGAGCCGGATCACTCGACGGAGTACGTTCCAGTCACGACGGTTCAGGGACAACTTGAGATCGATCAGATCCGCTCCTTTCTAGAATCCAATGGCATACCATCCGAAGTGCAGGGGGAATCGACGCGGAATCTTTATGGTTTTACCGTGGATGGATTGGCCGCCGCGCAGGTGCTTGTCCCAAAGGACCAGGCGGCAGACGCCATGGAACTTTTGAAGGAAGCGGACCACGGAGATCTGGTAATCGACGCCGAGGAATCCGAGTAAGGTATACGTTTGCGGCGGGTGAGGGGTGAAAAGAAGTTTCTCTTCAGCCCTCACCCGGCCCTTCGGGCCACCCTCTCCCTTCGGGAGAGGGATTCATTCCAAAGCTGATCCGCCTACGAGATCATCACCTTTCGCGGATGCTGTGAATTGTCTTCCAGGAACGACTTCTTGTTTTCCAGATCCTTTTCCGTCGGCTGAACGACTCCATTCACGTCCGTCACTCGGGACACGAGTGTGTGTTCACCTGCCGTCGCACCGTTCCAGGTGTAGTTGAACAGCTTCCACGAATATTTGGAGCTGGTGGATTTATCCATGACGGCGGGTTGCCATGGTCCGTCGTCTACTTTTACTTCCACGGTCTTCAGCGGCGTGCCGTCATTGAGCACCACTCCCAGCACATTGTGACGGTTGCCGTCGCGTGTGACACGGGCGATGAACGACTTCAGCTGCATGTGGGTAACGGCCGTTTCATTCCATCGCATTTCGCCGTCGATCATCTCGCCGCGAACCGTGCGATACCAGCGGGACTGATATTTGCCCAAATAGGCATCTTCCTGAGCGTGGATCTGCGACAGCCACTTCACGTTCGCAACTCCATACCAGCCCGGAACAATCAGGCGCAGCGGCGCCCCCTGATGTTTTGTCAACGGCTCTCCGTTTAAGGCGTATGCCAGAAAGGGATCTGCCGATAGAGCTTTTTCGCGCGTGAGGCTCCTGCCGAACTGATACTCGAGAGTATATTTTTGCGTTCGAAATTCGACTTCTTCGGGACCGTGGTCCGCGCCATAGAAAACAAATTCTCTTGCTGTTGCTTTCACGCCCGCGGAATCCAGAACGGTCTTCAGCGGAACTCCCGTCCAGCGTCCGTTTCCGGATAAGCCCTGGAGGGGACGCCGATTACCGGAACATTCGAATCCGGCAATCAGTTCGGTGTTGCCCATTTTCCGGATGTCATCGAGCGACATCGCTTTCGGTCGATCGACCAGCCCGGAAATCTTCAAACGGAATGTGGCCGGGTCTACTTCCGGATGCCCATAGTGTTGGGTGGTGAAGAATTGATCTTTCGGAGTGAACGGTCCGTCGATCTTTCGAATATCGAGAGTTCGCCGATCGACAGCGGCCGCAAAGTTTGCATTCGCCGGTATATCCGTGAACGGCACGAGAGTTTCGCCCTGCGCCATTGCCGGCAAAGCCCATTCCGGAATTGTGAATGCAGTCAGTCCTGCCAACGCCAGACCTTTCTTGAGAACATCGCGACGCGTGCTTTGATTCGGCATATTGGGTTCCTCTCTCGTGGGAAGTCGTATCGTTGCGCCGGATTATATACAGGGAATCCCCGCGGCTCCAGCGATGTTGCAATCCGGTGGAAATTTCAGGAATGTAGTGGATCAGTTAACGTGGATACCGGTGGAGTGAAAAGTCAGGTCTTTTTGAAAGAGAAGCAGGTTCAGAGGGACATGGTATTCGACGCTGACGCGAAGCTCGGAACCGCTGGTTGTAATGTCGATGTTCTGCTCGGTGATGGGAATCTGGCTTTCTTCCGCCTTTTGAAGGAGGACTTCCTTCAGAGAGTTTTTCGATTGAATCAGCGAAACCTGTTCCTGTACGTAATGATTAAATTCCATCGCCCGGTGGTAGACGCCCGCGTAGCGCACGAGTACGAACAGCAACAGAACCAGTAAGCCGACCTTAGCCTTCTGCACGGAAGTGAGCCTCCTGCTCCACGTCTCGGCTTCTGCCGAATCGCTGTTTGATTTAAAGCAAGTCGCTGGCCAACCCACAGGTTGTTCAGAATCAAGGAGGGCAGGCGAGCGGGGTACCAGGAAATGACAAATCCCGTCACTTCGGATGACAGGACACGTCACGAACTGGTTTTGCGAGATCTTGCGGCTTTCGTGATCTTTTCCCCAATCAGGGCAATCTTGTTGTCGCGGAGCCTCTTTTCACTGAGCCAGTACGGGCTCGTGATTTCCCGGAACGCATGAATGGCGGCCTGAATTCCTTCGGCCCATGCCACGGTGATCAGCTTGATATCGCCGTGCACGTCTCCGACTGCAAAGATCCCTTCGCGGCTGGTTTCAAAGTACGGATCGATGGCGATGCTGCCGTCTTCGTTGAGCCGGAGCTGCAGCCGTTCAAACGTTTCCTTCGCCGACAGGAATCCGATCTGAACTATAGCCAGCGAGCAACGCACTTTTTCTCCGTCGCTTAATGTGAGTTGAATCTGCGAGCCTGCAAGTTCCACGTCGACGATTTCCACGGCAACACGAATGCTGGCGCCTGCATTCCGGATTCGCGCCAGCGTGTCGGGTTTTCCGACGGGGACAGCTTCTCGCACAATGAGATCCACCGAACCGCGTCTTCCGAGAACCATCATTGCCGCGTCCAGTGCCGAATCGCCGCCGCCTATCACTGCCACGCGCTTTCCCTCGTAGTCGCCTATTTTGGGATTCTTGTAGTAAACGTTTTCGGATTGGAGCCGATCGAGTATTCCAAGGCGGCGGGGATAGTGCAGCAATCCGAAGGCGACGATGACTTTGCGGCAGAGATACGAATTCCCGCTGGTCACCACACGCTTCATTTTCTCTCCGTCGTGGACTTCGTCGGTGTCTTCAATGCTTAGCAGTTCTTCGTTGAAACGGAACTGCACGAGCGCGTTCACCGCCTGACGGTATGTGCGCTCGGAAAGTTCCTCTCCGGTAATGCCATCCGGAAATCCTGGAATGTCGACGATGCGCTTATCCGAATACAAGAAATGCGGCTGTCCACCGGGGCTATCCTTTGCTTCGATGATGAGAGTTGTCAGCGCACGATGAGCGGTTGTCAGGCCGGCGGCCAGTCCCGCCGGGCCGGCCCCGATGATGACAACATCCCAGAACGCCAGGTGTTCGAAATCCAGATCCGCTTCGAGCGCCTTCACATTGAAATCGGCCATAGTCTCCAATCCTAACGCACTTCGGATGGGGTAGTTCTCCTGGCTGTGACTTTTGGTAGTGTCTCAATTCGAAAATGTGCAATCCGATTCCCCTCCTGGCACAGGAGGGGTGGCCGAAGGCCGGGGTGGTAGGCCAAGTTCCAAACTAATTCTCTGCTTGAACTTGTCTACCTCCCCGGCTCGCCAGGCTCGCCGTCCCCTCCTGTTCCAGGAGGGGAGTCGTGAAAGGCTCCATTCAAACTGAGACACTACCCGAATTCCGGACAAGTTAGTCGCCATATCGCCAGAAATAATTCGACAAAAACTCCGCTCTAGCTGTGAGCTCAATCGCTTCACGACGGTACCGTTCTTGCGATATTCTTGCGGTGAAGTTATGTCGGCAAACCCTGCAAAGAAACTCTTCAACGTATACGAGTTCCACAAAATGGAAGACGTCGGAATCCTCTCCGGACGCGAACGGCTGGAACTCATATACGGTGAGATTCTAATCAAGGCAGTGGCCGGGCCTCCTCACAATGCATCGGTTGCGCGGGCGACCCGGGAAATGGTTCGATTAGTCGGAGACCGGGCCATCGTATTTATTCAGAGTTCGGTCCGGCTAAATGATTGGAACGAACCGGAGCCTGATGTCGTGCTCCTCCGACCGAAGGAGGACTTCTATGCATCGAGGCATCCCGGCCCGGAGGACATACTTCTGACTGTCGAAGTCTCCGACTCGTCCTTGAAATTTGATCTGGGAACGAAAGCCCGCCTCTATGCCGAAACCGGAATCCAGGAGTATTGGATCGTCGATATCCCGAACGACTGTCTGTTCGCATACTCCGACATTCGGGAAAATACCTATCGCACCGTCCGGCAATACCGTCGAGGGGACTCCATCGCGCCGCTGGCGCTGCCGGATTGCACGATCGCCATCAGCAACCTGTTACCTTGAATGAAAATCACCGCGATTGATCATGTTCAGCTGGCCATGCCGTCCGGAGGGGAACACCTTGCGCGTTCCTTCTATGCCGATCTACTGGAACTGCACGAGAAACCGAAGCCGCCCGAATTGGCCGTCCGAGGAGGCGTCTGGTTCGAAAACGATGCCGTGAAGATTCATCTCGGAGTGGAATCGGATTTTCGTTCCGCGCGAAAGGCCCACCCGGCCTTGATTGTGCGCGACCTGCCATGCCTGATCGAGCGGTTGCGGGCTGCCGGTTTTGAAGTTCTCGATCATGAACTTGCCCAATATCATCGCGCCTACGTGTCGGATCCTTTCAACAATCGTATAGAACTGATTTCCGGGGACATCTGACGGGAATTTTTGGGTTTGAACCCAATCTTGAAAAACGTGGCGGTTCGAGCTTACCCCGGACTATACTCGCGGCAGTTAGCGGCTGCTGCAGAACCCGATTCCGGAGGATTTTCATTGGTTTCCAGAACTTTTCTACTCGTTACCGGCATGGCCCTGGCTGCGCTTGTCCTGGAGTCTGCGGCCGCTCCCCAGAAGGCCGATGATACTGCAGCAGTACTCAACAAGTACTGCGTGACGTGCCACAGCGATAAAGCGCGAACGGGCGGCCTGACGCTCGAAAATGCCAATCTCACGGACATCTCTAAAGGTGCGGAAACATGGGAGAAAGTCATCCGCAAGGTTCGCACCGGCATGATGCCTCCGCCGGGAATGGCACGCCCGGACAAGCCGGCGCTTGACGCCTTTGCCGGATATTTTGAAACGTCGCTCGAACGCGCCGCCGCCGCGAAGCCAAATCCGGGACGTCTTGCCATGCATCGCCTGAACCGTGCGGAGTATGCAAACGCCATCCGAGACCTCCTGGCTCTGGAAGTGGATTCGGCCGCCCTGCTTCCCGCCGATGATGAGAGCAGCGGTTTCGACAATATTGCGGACGTATTAAAGATGTCGCCCTCGCTGATGGAGCGATACCTTTCCGCTTCGTGGAATATCAGCAGGATGGCGGTAGGAAATCTTGAAATCGGAGCGAGCACTCAGACCTATCGAGTCCGCCCCGACCTTTCTCAGGATCAGCACATTGACGGTCTCCCTCTCGGAACGCGCGGCGGAATGCTGGTGAAACACAATTTCCCGCTCGACGGCGAGTACACCATCCGGGTTCGCCTGTGGCGCAACACATTCGATCTCATGAGAGGAATGGAAGATCCTCACGATATTGAGATCGCCATGGACGGTACAAGGCTGCAGCTGGTCACGGTTGGTGGCAAAGACGACTTCGGTCGCATGGCGGAAAATCCAGGTACCTTCGGCGCAGATCTCGATGCGCGCCTGAGCGTGCGAATACCCGTGAAGGCCGGCACGCATACGCTGACTGCAGCGACGATACTGAAGAGCCACGCGACGCGCGACGATCTGATTAAGCCGTTCATGCGCACGACCATCGACGGACTCGACATCATGGGCGATCCTTCGGTAGACCGCATGACCATCGAAGGACCTTTCCTCCAGACCGGTTCGGGGGATACTCCGTCACGCCGCAGGATCTTCATCTGTAAGCCGGCATCGGCTGCAGACGAGCAGGCGTGTGCATCGAAAATTCTGACCTCGCTGGCGCGCATGGCGTATCGCCGGCCTGCAGATGCACAAACTCTCAGCACTCTGATGGATTTCTATAAACGCGGTCGTGCGCAGGGCAACTTCGAAAATGGAATTGAGTCCGCGCTTCAGTTCGTTCTGGCCAGCCCCGCGTTTTTATTCCGCATTGAACCGGACCCCGCAAAGACAGCCCCCGGCACGGTGTATCGCGTGGACGATTTCGCGCTCGCATCGCGCTTGTCATTTTTTCTGTGGAGCACCATTCCCGACGACCAGTTGTTGACTCTCGCGGGCCAGGGCAAATTGAAAGACCCCATCGTTCTGGAGCAGCAGGTAAAACGCATGCTGGCGGACAAGCGGTCGAACGCGATGATCGACAACTTTGCCGAGCAGTGGCTTCACCTGCGAAATCTCAAGACGTCTTCGCCGGATCTGCAGGTGTATCCCGACTTCGATGACAACCTTCGCAGCGCCATGAAAGAGGAAACGTCGCTGTTGTTCGAGACCATCATGCACGAGGACCGGAGTGTCGTGGACCTGCTCAACGCCGATTACACCTTTGTGAATGAGCGCCTGGCGCGACACTATGGAATTCCCGGCATATATGGAAGCCAGTTCCGCAGGGTGAAGGTGCCCGACGAAGCGCGTCGCGGAATCCTTGGGCAGGGAAGCATTTTGACGGTGACCTCGTATCCGAACCGAACATCGCCTGTCGAACGGGGAAAGTGGATTCTCACAAATATCCTGGGTGTCCCGCCCTCTCCGCCTCCTCCCGGAGTGCCTCCTTTGAAGGAAACCTACAACGACAAGCCGCAAACGCTCCGAGAACGCATGGAGCAGCATCGCAAGGATCCGGTTTGCGCCGGCTGTCACAAGGTGATGGACCCCATCGGATTCTCGCTCGAAAATTTTGATGCCGTCGGGCACTGGAGAGGAAACGACGAGGGAGCAAAGATCGATCCCACTGGAACGCTTTTCAATGGCGCGCCGCTGGACGGTATCAATGGCCTGAGGCGTGAGTTGATCGCCCGGCCGGAAACATTTGTTGGAGTCATGACGGAGAAAATGATGACCTACGCTCTCGGACGCGGCGTGGAATACTACGACATGCCTGCCGTGCGAAAAGTCGTGCAGGATGCGGGGAAGAACAACTTCAAGTTCTCATCCATCGTTCTTGGAGTTGTGAAGAGCGCGCCGTTTCAAATGAAGGAGGCCCGGTGAGTTTTATTACAAAGAAGCACCTTTCGCGTCGGACGTTCATTCGCGGAATGGGCGTGACCATGTCCCTGCCGTTTCTCGAATCCATGGTGCCGGCACAGACACCGCTGGCGAAAACCGCCGCGAATCCTCAGATCCGGCTTGGTCTGTGCTTCATGCCGCATGGCGCTGTGATGGCGAACTGGACGCCTGCCGAAGAAGGCCCACTGAAGCTTTCTCCAATTCTGGCTCCGCTGGAGGACTATAAGAATCAGGTGGTCGTGGTCAGCAATCTGGTTCACGCCATGGCCGGACCTCAGGGGCCCGGTGACAACGGCGGCGATCACACCCGATGTCCAGCGGTTTTCCTCAATGGCGTTCATCCCAGGCGAACCGATGGAGCCGACATTCTCGCCGGCGTCACCATCGATCAGATGGCCGCCAACAAGATCGGACAGGAGACGCTGCTTCCTTCTCTGGAACTGGCGATCGAAGACTACAGCGGACTGGTCGGTTCCTGCGACGTCGGTTTCAGCTGCACATACATGAACACAATTTCGTGGCGCACGCCCACGACGCCTCTGCCGATGGAGATCAATCCCCGCGTCGTGTTCGACCGGATGTTCGGAGATGGAGCAACGCCCGAACAGCGATTAAAGCGCATTGAAAGCCAGCGCAGCATCCTGGACGCGGTGAACGAACAGATCCGCCGTCTGCAGGGAGGCCTGGGCTCGACCGATCGCAATCGCGTCGCGGAATATATGGACACGGTCCGCGAAATCGAACGCCGCATTCAAATATCGGAAAAGCAAAACAGCAACACCAATCTTGACGTGCCGAAAACGCCGGCTGGCATTCCTGACGATTACATCGAACACACGAAACTGATGTTCGATCTGATGGCCCTGTCGTTCCAGGCGGACATTACACGGATCTCCACATTCATGATGGCGCGCGAAGTCAGTTATCGGACGTTCCCGAAACTTGGAATCTCCGAGAGCTTCCATCCGGCGTCGCATCATCAAAACCTGCCCGCGAGACTTGAAGCGCTGACGAGAATCAACGCTCACCACGTGCAGCTTTTCTCTCACGTGCTGGAACGATTGAAGGCCACGCCCGATGGCGATGGCAATCTGCTCGATCACTCGCTGCTCCTCTACGGAAGCGCCATGAGCAACAGCAATGTTCACAATCATGGTCCGCTGCCCGTTCTGGTTGCCGGTGGAGCGGCCGGCCGGATGAAGGGTGGCCGCCATATCAAGTATCCGGAGAACACACCGATGTCGAATCTGCTGATGACGATATTGGATAAGGCCGGGATTCCTCAGGAAAGCGTGGGCGACAGCACCGGCTTCCTGTCCGAAGTGTAGGGAGACCATTCATGAAGATTCGAAACTGGCATGGAGTAAAGCTCGCGGTCGTGGTTTTGTCGATCAGTGTTGCCTTGACGGGAATCGCGTATGGCGCCGGCGTTGGCGCCGATGCCGCGAACGCTGCACAGAGCCGCGATACGGATGCCTTGAAGACGCTCGTCAAGCAGAGGGCGGACGTGAATGCGGCACAGCCGGACGGTACCACCGCCCTGCATTGGGCTGCCCACTGGAATGATGCCGAAGCGGTGACATTGCTGCTGCGCGCGGGCGCCAATGCCAAGGCGGTGAATCGCTATGGCGCAACTCCGCTTTCGGAGGCTGTCGTGTCCGGAAGTGCGGCAATGATTGAAGCGCTCCTGGCTGCGGGTGCGAGTGCGAAGACCGTGGCATCTGAAAACGGTGAGACCGTCCTGATGACCGCTTCCCGTTCCGGAAACGTCGATGCGGTGCGAATACTGCTGGATCGCGGCGCAGACGTGAATGCGAAGGAAACCTACAAGGGGCAGACCGCTCTCATGTGGGCGGCTTCGGAGCGTCACCCCGAAGTGGTGAAGCTGCTGATGGCGCACGGTGCGGACTGGAAGGTTCGGTCCGTCGATCGGGAAACGAAACCGCCGCGTCTCAGCGCTGCTTCGTCGATTTCACCGATTGCCCGCGGTGGTTTTACAGCTCTCCTGTTCTCCGCTCGAGAAGGGGATATCGATTCAGCAAAAGCCATGCTCGATGCCGGAGTCGATATCAACTACGGCGATATCGATAATACGACCGCGCTGGTCGTGGGCATCATGAACAAGCAGTTCAGCTATGCGAAATTTCTGCTGGATCGCGGCGCGGACGTGAATGTCGTGGATGCGGGCGGACGCACGGCGCTGTATGCGATTGTCGATATTCGGAACGAAGACTGGTCCACACTTCCGAATCGGAAGGGAGAGGACTCCCTGCCGAGTCTTGAAATATTAAAAGCAATCCTGGCCCGCAATCCGAATGTGGATGCGGCGCTCACCCGGCCGCTGCCCGGCCGCAGCGGCATGGATTCGGGAGACACCAGCCTGGGAGCGGGATCAACGCCCTTGATGCGTGCTGCGCGATCCGGTGATGCCGCTGCAATGCGACTGCTTTTGGCAAAGGGTGCGAACGCGAAGCTCACGACAAGGGACGGGAACACGGCACTGCTGTTTGCAGCCGGAGTGGGATACCGCGACAAGAATACGCGAGGAACCGAAGCTGAAGCTGTTGAAGCCGTCAAGGTTGCGCTGGAAGCCGGTCTGGACTTGAGTACTGAGAATACCCGCGGCGAGACGGCATTGTCCGGTGCGGCAGGCCGAGGCGCCGACCTGATTGTTCAGTTTCTTGTCGACCACGGTGCGAAGATCAACGCGAAAAGCAAACAGGGATACACGCCAGTGGATTTCGCCATGGGAAAAGCCGTCGTCGGTCAGCTTCCTGTTCCCCACGACAGTACTGTTGCTCTGCTGAAGAAGCTCGGTGGCCTCGAAGGCAAGGACGTGAAATAGGGAGTGCAGTCTCGTCTGAGTACATGAAAGCGGAATCGTGAAATCGGAAGTTTCGAAAACGAACGATTCCAGCAATTCAAATCCAAAATCAGAAATCTAAAATCCGATGGGAGTATCAGATCCTACGACCTCAGAGAAACTGCGGGATAGAAAATCTCTATGCGTTCTCCCCTTCGGAGAAGTGTGCGCCCGTTTCTCCGCTCGGATTTCAGATTTCTGATTTTGGATTTGAATTGCTGGAATCGTTCGTTTTCGAAACTTCCGATTTCAAAATTCCCCTAAGTCCTTAACGGACTCGGGGGCCACAGTTTCCTCGAAGCCAGCCTGGCGCCCTCGACAAGAGCGCCGAGTTTCTTGAACGAGATTCCCGCATCCATTTTTCCGATTCCTGCGAATGTTCCAAACCCGCAGTCGGTGCCGGCGATGACGCGCTCCCGGCCAACGATATCCGCAAACTGACAGATCCGCTGCGAAACGAGTTCCGGATGCTCCACGTAGTTCGACGTTGACGTGAGCACCCCGGGAATCAAAATCTTATTTTCGGGGATTCGCGCACTCTTCCAGACCACCCATTCGTGCGCGTGACGCGGATTCGACGCTTCAAACAGAATTGCCGTGGGCTTCGCCTTCAGGACAATGCTCAAAATTCTCTCGAGCGGAATGTCGTAATCGTGGGGGCCTTCATAGTTTCCCCAGCACACATGCATTCGCAATGAGTCTGCAGGAATCTTGCGCAGCGCATGATTCATCACGTCCACCTGATGTTCGGCGCGCTTCAGGAATTCCACTTCGGTAAGATGCTGGAAACCGGTGTGGCGCGCCATTGCCAGGTCCGGGCAATCCAGTTGCAGAGCCAATCCGGCGTTGACGATGGTCTCGTATTCGACCTGCATCGCTTCTCCGATGGCTTCCACGTATGCCGCATGCGTCTGGTAGTACCCGTTAGGCTGGAATGCGGATACGACTCCGGGTGACGCGGCGTTTAGAAAACCTTCAACGGTGGGATGCGCTGCGATGGCCGCCTGCATGCGGGAGATATCCTTTTGGAGATCGACGTGGCCAATGTACTGGATTGGTCCCGTACAGGATTGCCGTTGGAAACCCTGTTTCCCGGCAAACACCGCCATTCGCGATCGAAACTCCGGATACGGCTGCAGGTCCAATGCAATCTGTCGTGGGTTATCGCCGCTGAAGCCGGTGAGACGATCCTTGATATAAGTGGCATAGCTGCTCTTTGACATCTCGCCGTCGCTCACGACGTCGATACCGATTTCAACCTGATTACTTACAGTTTTCGAGACCGCTTCGGTCATTACCTGATCGAATGCGGCGTCGTCATAGGGCTCCCTGTGTTCTCGTTTGAACAGCAAATCCACGACGGCCTGGCTTCTCGGCAGGCTGCCAACGTGGGTGGTGAGGATGCGGTTCGTGCTGAGCTTCATGAGCGGGTAAGTATAGAGTGATAGGTTTCCGAATGAATCCGCGATTCAAATTGAAGAAGTGTTTCGGGCCAATCCCTCTCCTGAAGGGAGAGGGTGCCGCGAAGCGGCGGGTGAGGGGAAAGAGACGGCACCGTTACTGTACCCCTCACCCGGGCCCGCCATTTCTTGATGTCCCACCCTCTCCCTTCAGGATAGGGATTCCACCCGATTGCGCCAGTCAAGGCTAACGACAAATTTTGAAAAGCGTTGTCCGGTCCCGGGGGCTCTCGAAAATCCAGTCCTGGCCGGGGCCGCCGAACAGCAGGTCGACGGAATGATCGTCAAATACGGATGTGGAGTTCAAAGTACCCAGCTTTGTGACACGCTGGGTGAAGCTGAGGTCTCGGCGATTCCACAGGCCCTGGATGTCGCTCAGTGTCGAATGGTCATTGTCGTAGCGCGTTGTTCCGCCGATCAAAATATCATCGCCGGATCCGGCTTCAAGGCGATCGGATCCAAGGCCTCCGATCAGGAGATTGCGTCCACGGCCGCCGATCAGCAGGTCATCGCCATTTCCGCCAAGCAGAATGGCCGAGCTGCCGCCGGCTTTCAGACGGTCGTCGCCGTCGCCGCCGTACAGTTCGACGGTAAGTTCATCATCCTTATCGCGACTCCATACCAGTTTGGCGACGCCTTCCGCCACTTCGATGTCGTCATCGCCGGATTGACCGAAGACGAAGATCCGTCCTGTCGGCGTGAAGATGCCCTGCGACACCCCGTTGATCGTGACTTTGACGCCATTCCGCCCTTCGGAGGTGATCCGGATTTTATCGTTTCCGGTCGTGCCACCGACTACGAGCGCGGTCTTTGTGGAGTCGTTGGGATCCACCTGCAGATCGACAGCCTTGATCGTGATCTTTCGCGTCACCACACTCACGCCGCCATCATCGTCGCGGACCGAGAGTGTAACGGTGTAGGTCCCGCTCTTCGTATACACATGGCTCGGAGCGAGCGCATCGGGATCGCCGGATGCATGAAATGCGATGACGCTGCCGTCTCCGAAATCCCAGCTGACCTGATGTATATCGAGTGAGCCAGGGTCCGTAAATGTTCCGGCAAACGATATGGACTGTCCGCGTACTCCCGTGGCCGCCGCGGCAAAGGCGGCCGCGGGTGCGACGTTATTCACCGTCGTATGCACAGAGGCGACGGCTGTAGCCGCCTGGTTGTCGCTTAGAAGCAGACTCACCGTGTAGAGATCGTCGTCCAGATATCGATGCGTCAGGTTGAAGGCCAACACGCCTGCAGCAAGGGCGAGAGTCTGGGTGCTGCCGTCGCCCCAGTTGACAGCAAGGGTATGCGTGTCGCCGCTGTCGCTGTCTGCAAAGGCCCCTGCAAGTGTCGCAATGCCGTTCTCGTTGATTGCCGGCGTGATCGTGACGTTCGTAAACGTCGGCGCCTCGTTGAGAGGAAGCAAGCTGCCCGTGGCCGTTACCTTGATGAAGTCGAAGGCGGATTCGGGAACCGATGGCTCGACTGCAAATATCCTCAGGGTCACCGGCGACGAACTCGAGGGCAGACTGAGAACGATCGAGTATGTTGCGATATCGATGGAGGTGGCGATGCGCGCGACTACGGCCTGGTAACCATCGAGACTGCTCCAAATTTCCAGAAACGCCGGGCCTCCCTCTTCGACATTGGCTTCGATTGTCAGTGACGTCAGAACCAACCGCTTTTCCGGTATCACTGGCACTGTCAATTCGAACTCCGTTGGAACATCGATAGGATTCCCGTTCTCGTCCAGGATCGGATCGGAAGTTCTAGACGTGGTCGTGATCGTTATTGTGCCGTCTGGAAGAGTCGTGATGACCGTTTCCAGCACCACTGGTTCCACTGGTGGAAGTTGAATATCGGGTAGCGGTGTCGCTGCGATTACAGAATTCAGGCCGGCGCCGGTGAATTGTCCAACGACTGTGCTAATTGGCGTAATTCCGGCCGAGGCATCGTGCAGCCCGGCGGCTGCCGCGCTCATTCCTGCGATTTGCACTCTGGCGACGTCGGCCAATGCCGTTGTGGCGAATGCGATATTTTCAATTCTTCCGAATGTCGCAGTAATCACCTGCGACGCGCCGTTGAGCAACCCCGTATTCAGTGTGACTCCCAGCGATGTCGCAATCGTCGAGGTCAGTTGCGCAACCGTTGTGGCGTTTCCGAAGATTCCATCGCTGGAGGGCGCACCCGGCGCTGCCAGGTTCACCGCAAGCTGCCGATAGAAGCTGTCACCGGCCGCCGCCGCAGAAACTCCGGACGCGCCGTCGAGCAGTGCCGCAACCTGTTCCGCTGCGGTCTGCAGTTGCACACCGAGACGATAGAACTCGAAAGCGTCCGCGCTACCGATCGTGAGGTTCTCACTCAAATCGCGGATTGAAAGCAGTCCGGTCACCTCCGGGTCATTGCCTGCCGCGCGCGCCAGCACGGCGTTGGCTTCATCGGC
>Ga0184628_10000065_pt1 | contig 53687 bp, 44 predicted proteins | sample PLM4_5_b1_FD_133149 | JGI IMG/M metagenome (GOLD analysis project Ga0184628, IMG submission 133149) | Groundwater sediment microbial communities from an aquifer in East River, Colorado, USA - PLM4_5_b1 | ecosystem: Environmental > Terrestrial > Soil > Riparian zone | place: USA: East River...
GACATTCGACGGATACATTTCCGGGGCAACAGTATTCCTGGACGCGAACCAGAATGGCATTCTCGATTTCGTCGACTCCAACGGCAACGGTGTGCAGGAAACCACCGAATTGAGCGAACCGTCGACGACCACCACCAGCGACGGTCTCTTCGTACTCTTCCTGCCGCCAGAGTTCGACACCAACGGTAACGGAATCATAGAACCGGCAGAAGGAAGAATCGTGGTGTTTGGCGGTTTCGACACGACAACTCTTCTTCCCCTGGATGTACCGATGATCGCTGCTGCCGATTCCTCTGTGGTGAGCCCACTGACCACACTCGCGATGATTCTTGGCGATCAGGAAAGTCTTACGACCGCAGAGTCCTACGCTCGAGTCCTGCTGGCACTGGGTCTGCCGAACGTGGATCTGGCAACTTTCGATCCGATCGCGGAGGCCCTGGACGGCAATATTTTGGGAGCTCAGGTATTCGCTGCTCTGGCACAGGTCGAGGACACGGTTGCGGCGCTTGGCCAGTTCATCCACGGCGCGTCCGGTGCGTCCATCGGCGATGCGGGCATGGCAGCATATTCTGCGCTGGCGGAACTGGCGGGATCTACGACGACTCCCCTCACACTTTCCAATACTGGAATGCTTGCGACCTTGACTGATGTCGCAGCAACGTTGGCTGGCACGACCATCGATCCGTCGCTGGTCGCAGCTGCGGCAAGCGTCATCGCCGCCGGGAATCAGCAGATTGCCGGCCTGATGCCCGCAGCCAATGCGAATTATCTCAAAGCAATCGCGCATATTCAGACTGCGACACAGGGATCGGGCGCTGCGGATCTTGCAGAGGCCGCGGCGGGAACGCTCACGATTACCGACCTTATCCAGCACAACACCGGTGCAGGGTTGATCACGACAATCGGAAATACCGTCATCGGCGAAGTGCTGCCTCTGGAATTGACAATCAACGATGTCACCGTCACCGAGGGCAACAGCGGCGTCTCCACCGTCACGTTCACGATAACGTTGTCGGCACCGTCCGTTCTGCCGGTCACCGTCGATCTTGAAACTGCCGACGCTACCGCGAGTGCAGCCGGAGGCGACTACACGATGCTGGCAACAACGTTGACGTTCGCTCCGGGCGAGACCGTAAAAACTGTGGCGGTGGAGATCGCCGGGGACATCGTCTTCGAATCCAACGAGACGTTCTTTTTGCAGCTCCGTTCCGCAAACGGTGCCCACATCGACACATTCCAGGGAAGGGCGACGATTCTCAACGACGATACGGGAATCCCCGTTGCCCGCGACGACAACGCTTCAACGGCAGAACTACTACCGGCGACGATCGTTGTGCTTTCGAACGACACGAACAGCGATGGTTCGCTGTTGAAGGCGTCTGTTGAAATCGAGGATGGACCGGCGCACGGGATAGTGGCTGTGAACGCGTCCGGAGCTGTCACCTACATACCATTCGTGGAATTCACCGGCGTCGACAGCTTCCGGTACATTGTGAAGGACAACAACGGTGCAGTATCCAATGTTGCAACGGTGACGATTACGGTCATGGCTCTTCCTGAAAAATCCGCGCGGCTTCAGGCGGACCCGGTGGAGCCAGGACTCCAGGCGCTGATTGTGAAAGGCACCTCGCACGACGACGACATCCGGGTGGTAAGCGAAGGCAATGGCCGGGTAAAGGTTATGATCGGGAACAAGTCACTGGGAGATTTCACACCGACGGGCCGCGTCATCATCCTCGGTGGCAGTGGCGACGATGAAATCGATGCTGATGGCAAATTTGCGGTACCTGTCGAGATTCACGGAGGATCCGGAAACGACTATCTGAACGGTCCATCCAGCTCGGCAATCCTCATCGGAGGATCCGGCAATGACACGCTGATCGGCGGAAGCGGGCGCGATCTTCTGATCGGCGGCACTGGTTCGGATCGGCTCTTCGGGAAGTCCGCGGATGACCTGTTGATCGGCGGCTGGACTCGATTCGACAACAATGCCGCGGCTCTGGCTTCGATCTTTTCCACATGGACTCGAAAGGATTTGTCTTTTAAAGAACGCGTGAAGCGCCTTCATTTCGACTCGACGACCGTGTTCGATGACTATAGAAGCGACTGCCTGTATGGCGGCTCCGGCATCGACTGGACGCTGAATTAATTCGGGGACAGAGGAGTTATGGGGACAGACCCCTCAATCCCCTAATTCCAAAAAACGGAATTAGGGGATTGAGGGGTCTGTCCCCATAACTCCCTAATTGCAGGTCGCTGAACTGGACCCGAGAACCACCGAACTTACCCGATCAAAGGAAAACGACGTGGTGCAGGTTGTCCCGCTGGCGAGACGGATGGTCAGGTCGTACACTTTCCAATCGCCGCCTGCCGGCTTCCAGGCTCCGACCGGAAAATCTCGGAGCGTCGCACTCATACGGGAGTCGCGCAACCAACGCTCGGTGCGAACCGGCAATACCGATGTGCGTGCCAGGTCTTCAACCGTGAAGGAGCCCGTCGGTTGGAGCTTCACAACGGCCTTTTCAGTCTCGTAAAGCAAATCGTAAGCCGGAGCCCATCCGCCGTTCCAGGTTCGCAGCGTCATTAACGAAACCAAGATCATGATCAGAACCAGGTACGGTATCAACGGCCTCATCATCGCCAGGCTGCTGTCCTGCCGCAATCGCCGAAACAGCGGATACGTATGCAATGTCATCGGCACACACAGGGCCGTCATCAATATCCATTCCGGTGTACGCATCAGGTTCGGGAACCAGCTCAAGGAGCCATTCAACTCAAGAGAATATGGGCTGAGTTGAAACCAGGACACGTAGAGTATCTGCAGATACTCGATCGATTCGATCAGTCGCTCGGTAATCCATATGCCGGTTATCGCGGCAACGCCCATCATCACTCCTGCCACGACGATCAATCCCGAGATACGCGTCAAGTCTCGAGCGACACTGGCACACCAGAACGTGACAAAGAAGAAGGCCAGCAGAGCCGGAACAGGCTCGATGAGAGTCATGGAATCCAATTTCGCCATGTACACGGCAGGAAGCGCGGCATGAGCCAGCGCCATCAACAGCGCAGGAACCGCAATGGCGGAAAGGACGCCGGCGATCAATCCCGACAACAGCCGGGTCAGCCACTGTGTTCTTATCGACAGCGGCAAAGCCAGATGCCAAAGCTGCACACCAAAAGCGCGTTCTTCTCCCATCGATAGACTGGCAGCCAGAAACATGGCAATAACGGGATACGTTGCGGTGAGCCCGACAAGGATGATGAGAAGCGTTTGCTGCCGTCCACCAGATGAAGGAACCAGCGAGAACGAAATGGCCATCGCAGTCCAACCCGCGACATAGAGCGCCATGAAAAGCCAGAGCGGCCGCAGAAAACGCAATTCATTGCGGATCAAATTGAGGATGACCTGGTTCGAACGGCATCGAAACCACGTTGCGATGCGAGCGGGCATCAGCGCCGGGATGAAGTCCGTGATGTCCGGGCCGGCCAAACCGTCACCCGATTGACGACGAACCAGCATCCATCGTCCCAGCCAAAGCATGGCAGCGGAATATCCAAGCACCGCGGCAGATAGAATCAATACAGCTGTTGTGCGGCTAACCAATTCTGCTGTGGGATTCCACGACCAAAGGCTTGCCTTCAGCGAAATGAGTGGAATGAATGCCGCGATGTTCAGCACAAAACCACCCAGAGTGGATCGACCCAACAGCGTCCAGAACGGCGCCGAGCACGTGGTCACTATCAGAAACATCACAAAGTCCAGATCCGCCGCACGTGTGAATCGAAATGGAGTCGGGCTGACAAGGCCTGCAACCAGGCCTGCTGTCAGAACCGCCAGTGCGACGACGCTCCATTTCTCGCGCCAGATGGTCAAGCGATTCATCGGCTGGCTGACGAGCAAATCCATGGTCTTATGCCGGAACTCATTCCCGAATGAAAGGCAGGCGATCAGCGGAATTCCAAGCAGAACGCCGGCCTGAAACAGGAAGTTCATGGGCATGTCTCTTCGGCTCAGAAGAGGAATGGCACTCAACAGCATTACTGCACACCAGGGGTACAGGAGCGCGCGAGCTTCCTTGAGCGTTCTTGTCGATGCCGCTGTCATACGGCCTCCCTCGATTTCACCGACGCGACGAAAATTTCTTCCAGCGTCAGTGCTTCCACGGTTAGAGATTCCGGATGAGCCTGCTCGAGACGCCTCTTCAGTTCCGCGCTGCCGCCATTGGCAATGACTTCCAGTTCGCGACCATCGCGGCGTATTTGCAGGGCTTCATGTAAATCCACTTGCGGTGGCGTACCTGCAAATCGGGCGCGGATTTTCTGATAGTGTTCCCGGGCCGTGTCCGCATTGAGCGTCACGATATTGCGCCCCTGGTCGACGATGGTGAATTCATCGATCAGGCCTTCGAACTCCGTGATGAGATGCGTGGACACCAGTATCGTTCGATTGCCGGGATCGCCCTCCTGATATGCGCCGATAACGGTTTCGATGAATTCTCGCCGAACGATGGGGTCCAGTCCGGATGTCGGTTCGTCCAGAATCAGAAGATCGGTTTCCGGGCAGATGGCCGCGATCAGCGCCAGCTGAGTGCGCTGTCCTTTCGAAAGGCTGTCCGCGCGGACTGCCGGATTCAGTCGGAAACGCTCGATCAGGTCCGCCTCGATCCTGCGGTTCCAGTTCTTTCGAAACGATGCCAGATAATCCAGCGTCTCGCGAATGCTCATCCACGGATAGAACGCGACCTGATCCGGTACGTACGCCAGCCGCTGCTTGACGGCAACCTCCTGCTTTGCCGGATCCAGACCGAATACGCGCACCATCCCTCGCCGAGGACGAAGCAGGTTCAGCAGACACTTCATCGTTGTAGTTTTGCCGGCGCCATTGCGTCCAAACAGACCGTAACAACGGCCGGGTTGCACCGTGATGTTCAGATCGTGAACCGCATCCGCGCGGCCGTAGGCGTATTGAAGATTCTCAATTTGAATTGCGGGCACCGAGCTCATGCGAATTCCTTTCTTTTCTCCTCGAGCGCTTCCATGCGTTCGTGGATGATTTCGATAAATTCCCTGTCGGGCACCTGAAGATGGTGAGCTGCCACGATGGCCTGGTCGATTTCTTCGATGAGAAGCTTCCGCCGGACTTCCTTGCGGAGCGGAGACTGGCTGGCCTTCAGGAAACATCCCTTCCCCGGTACGGTTTCGATGACACCGAGACTTTCGAGTTCGGCATAAGCCTTGGCAACCGTGTTGCGATTGAGGTGCAACTCTTCGGCCAGCGGGCGAATCGATGGAAGCGCCTCGCCTGCGCGAAGGGCTCCGGAAGCGGAAAGGGATTTGACCTGATCCACAATCTGCAGATAAACGGGTTTGCCGGATTTGAAATTGATGTGTAGTGCCATAGTCCTGCTCTGTCATAGGACAGTAGGACGGGGACAAAAGTTCAGTCAACAAGAAATAAGGCAGTGTCTTAATTTGCAAACCGATTCCCCTCCTGGCACAGGAGGGGTGGCCGAAGGCCGGGGTGGTAGGTCAAGTTCCAAACTAATTCTCTGTTTGAACTTGTCTACCTCCCCGGCTCGCCAAGCTCGCCGTCCCCTCCTGTTCCAGGAGGGGAGTCGTGAAAGGCTCTATTTCAAACTGAGACACTACTGGAAATGAGTGAAGGTTGCATCATGACCTCGTCCTAGACTGGCGAAATGAAGACGAGCTATGTCCTGATCGACTGCGAAAACGTCCAGGTACCGACGATTTCGCTGTTGAAGGATGAGCAGTTCAAGGTGCTCCTTTTTTTCGGTCCCAAAAACCATTGCTTGAAATTGGAGCTCGTGGAGAGTTTGCAGAATTTGAACAGTCGCCCGGTCATCGTCAGGATGGGGACGGGCGGGCAAAACGCGTTGGATTTTCGCATCGCGTATCAACTTGGACGGCTGGTCAAAGAAGATCCGGACGGACAGTTTGAGGTCATCTCAAAAGACAAAGGCTACGACCCGCTGATTCAAAATCTGCAAACGGAGCACATCCAGGTGGGGCGCTCAGATTCCATTGAAATCTTTCTCGGTCTGCAGCCCGCCAATCAAGCCAGCTCTTCCGAACTAGGCCCCGAGCGAAGGCACCTAACGAATCGAATGATCGTTAATCTTCGTGGGAGAAAGGGAGCCAGACCCGCAACGAAAAAAACACTCCTCGGCACAATTCGCGGCGTCTGCGGCAAGGAACTTCCGGAGAGCACCATTGAATCGATATTCAACAACCTAATCGAGATGGGGATCATTACCGTTTCGGAAACTCAAATCCATTACAGCCTGTAGGAAACTGGAAAAGGAATCAGACCCGTCAGACCCCACTTCGACACGCTTTTTCAATAAGTTAAGACCGACGATCTCAAGATATTGATTCCGAACAGGATACTCAAAGTCGCGGCGCATCCTTATATATAGCGCCTGAAATCGGGCCTTCCCCCGAAAAACTCTGGTCGAACATTCCCGATAAGGTTACCCTTTTGGGCCGGGCTCGAAGATGTCCGGGATTTTATGGATGGGCGATTAGTTGCCAGTAAGGACTCCTCTTTGATTTTCGAATCCATTTGGCAGGATCTTGAAGCGGACTACGGCCGTGAGAACCTCAGATTCCCGAAAGAAATCATTCTTCTGGGGGGAGCGCCGGGGGCCGGTAAGGGTACCAACACGGCCTTCATCGGAAAGGCACGGGGACTGACGTGTCCTCCCATCGTGATCAGTACCCTGCTGGATTCACCCGAAGCGCAGGCACTCAAGAACGCCGGCATCATGGTCGGTGATCGCGAGGTGGTGAACCTGCTTCTGCGCGAGCTGTTGCGAAAGCAATACCATGCCGGTGTCATCATCGATGGATTTCCCCGCACCAATGTGCAGGTGGAGTGTCTCAAACTCCTCGTCGACAAGATGCATGCACTCCGGCGCGAATTCTTCAGCACACCGCTGAGTATTCATTTCCGGCATCCCACCATCCACATCATGGTGCTCTTTGTCGACGAAAAGGAATCCATCGCGCGTCAACTCAAACGTGGACGCGAAACACGGGCGCATAACGAAGAGGTGCGACGAACCGGAATCGGGTCGCTGCTGGAAGACAGGCCCACCGATCACGACGAGCTTTTGGCTCGAAAACGCTATCACACGTTCAAGGAACAGACATGGGACGCGCTCGAATCGCTGAAGGAGATATTCCACTATCACTTCATCAATGCACAGGGCCCGATCGAAAGCGTTGAACAGAACATCCTGAAGGAGCTGCGATACCAGAGCACACTGGAACTGGATCCACGAACCGTCGATCGACTGCGGGGCGTGCCGGTCGCGAGCGCGATCATCGTTCATGCGCGGCAGGAGATGGTCAACCGGCTCGACAGCTATGAACTGGAAAATCCGGATTTGTTTGCGAAAGTCATCCAGTTCATCGAGAACAAGATCATCCCCATCGTGCTCCGGCATGCAATATCCGGCGTATCGCTGATTAATACCGAGAACGCGGTGCTGGACGATCCGCTCGCGCTGGCAATGCTGATCGATGTGTTCTCCGAACGCGGGTATCACGCCGCGGTGGATATCCATCGCATCGATGTGCCGGAAAAGTTTGATTTGACGACCGGTGAAATCAAATGCCGCGTGAAGAAGGTCTATCGCATCCAGATTCGATTCCAGGGTTCTGAAATCCGTCGCGGCTGACGTCCTACGAATTGTCTGTCAGATCCAGATGATCGCTCTTAATTCACTCATGAATTAAGAGTGCCGACGATGACAGACAGATCAGGTCCAAGGGGGGATTCCGGAATAGGCGATAGTCCCTCCTGGCCAGGAGGGGCTATGCTCGCCGATGCTGTTCGCCGAACGAGGGGTAAATTATTTCCCCAGCCAGGGGCGGCTGTAGTTCAGGCGAAACAATTCCACGATGGCATCGACGTCGGCTTCGCTTCGAATGTAGTACGACACCCATCCGGTATTGGGATGAAGATAGTGCACGTCCGCCTTTCCTTCAGCGACGAGCTTTTCGCGAATGCGAACCGGAAAGGGCAGGTCCGCCAGCCGCTCACCGTGCAGGTGACCAATTTCCCGCCGTCCGACATGAAAGAAAATCATTCCTCCACGATGCGATTCCGCCGTCACTCCGGGCAGAGACAACACTTCCCGTGCGATCCGTTCGGCAATTGATTCCCACATCGTTCCTATACTTTCTCACGAAGTTCAGGTTAATGGAGAGGCGGGGCGAAACTAAACGGGAGCGAGTGAAGGCTGTGCCGCGAGAAACTCTTCGGCGGCTTCGGCGGTGAGAGGCTTCGAAAAGTAGTAGCCCTGCGCGTATTTGCACTTCAGCTCTTTCAGAAGCCGGAACTGTTCGAGGGTTTCCACGCCTTCGGCGACGACGTCGAATCCCAGATTGCTGGCAAGAGGCATGATGGTCTTCACAATCTGAATTCCGTCTCCGCCATTGCCCATGGCGTTGGTAAACGACCGGTCGATCTTCACCGTATTCAATGGAAAGCGGTGAAGGTAGCTCAGTGACGAATAGCCCGTTCCGAAATCGTCGATGGCCAGACAGATCCCCTGGGCCTTGATCTGTTCCAGCATGCTGATTGCGGTATGGGGATCGGTCATCACGCTGCTTTCCGTCAATTCCAGCTGCAGCGTTTCCGCGGGAAGGCTCAGCTCCTGAAGCAGCTTCCGGATATCTCCCACAAGATTTGGCTGCTGAAACTGTTTGACCGACAGGTTCACACTCATGATGAGGTCGCCGAAACCGCTGATCCGGCTTTTCCATTCGCAGATCTGCCGGCAGGCTTCGCGCAGATTCCACCAGCCCAGTTCGCGAATCAATCCTGTCTCCTCGGCGACCGGAATGAACTCTGCGGGACCAAGGAGTCCGCGTTCGGGATGCTGCCAGCGCAGCAGCGCTTCAAAGCCGGCCACTTGTCCCGTGGAGAGAAGGACGATCGGCTGGTAGACGTTGCGAAACTCCTTACGCTGGAGCGCATGACGAAGGTCGGTTTCAAGCTGAAGCCGAGAGGTGATCGTGGCCCGCATATCCGCATCGAATATTTCGGATCGGGCTTTTCCTGTGGATTTGGCGCGATACATCGCCGTATCTGCATCTCGCAAAAACTCCTCGGGATACAAGTAGCCCGAGCTGCTGAGTGCGATTCCAATGCTGACCGTTGTAAAGATTTCCTTTTCGTCCAGTTCGAATGGACGATTCAATTCCGCCATCAATCGATCCGCAACGGCCTTGGCGTCGTCAGGAGAGTTCAGATGGTCCAGCAGAATGGCGAATTCATCACCACCGAGCCGGGCAACCGTGAATGGCTCGTCCGCTCGGGCAACAACATCATTGGCGCGCAGGCAGTCCAGGAGCCGCTTTGAAACGGAGATCAGGAGCTTGTCGCCGACAATGTGGCCGAGGCTGTCGTTGATCATTTTGAACCCGTCCAGGTCCAGAAACAGGACGGCAAACAGCGCATCGGTTCGGCGTTTTCGCTGTTCGATGAGGCGCAACAGGCGTTCCACAAAGAACAGGCGATTCGGCAGCCCGGTCAGGGGATCGGCCACTTTTCCTTCTGTAATGTCCGTTTGTGATCCCGCCATGCGCAACGGCTTGCCGGTATCGTCTCGCACCATCACGCCGCGGCTCAGCATCCATCGAAACGTTCCGTCCTTGTGCAGCATACGGATTTCGCTTTCGAAGTGGGGAACGACGCCGTTCTGGTGATCTGCGATTCGGCGTTTGACGATATCCCGGTCGGATTCATGGATACGACTGAACCATTCGTCCGGGCTGCTCCCGATTTCGTGATCCTGATATCCGAGTGTCGCCTTCCAGCGCGGCGAGAAGTAGATAATGTTGGCCACGAGATTCCAGTCCCAGAGGCCGTCGTTGGCGCCGCGTGCCGCCAGCGCATAACGCTCTTCGCTTTCGCGGAGGGCGTTTTCGGCGCGCTTGTGCGACAACTGCGTTTTGATGCGCGCCAGAGCTATCGGGAAATCGATGGGCTTGGTCAGGTAATCGTTGGCGCCCAGCTCCAGCGCAACAATGACATCCTCGCTCTGATTTCGAGCGGTCACCATGATGATTGGAAGCTGAATGGGAGTGTAGTACTGGCGAAGCGCCTTCAACGCATCGAGGCCGGTGATTTCCGGCATTTCGATATCGAGCAGGATCAGGTCGATATTTTCCCTGCGGACTCGCTCCAGCAATCCATGTGCGCTTTCCGCCAGGCTAACCTCGTACCCCCGGCGAACCAGGCGGCGGGCGAGCATGTCCCGATTGATTTCGCTATCGTCGACAATCAGCAGGCGGCTCAGTGGCGCTTCCATATCTACTTCTTTTTTGCCAAAAGTGTTTCGATCTTCTCACGGAGGCGTCCAAATTCCACCGGTTTGGTGTCGTAGTCGTCGCAGCCGACTTCGAATGCTTTTGCCCGATCTGTGACAAGTGCATGCGCGGTCAGCGCAATGATTGGGATGTTGCGGGTAATGGCATTGGCCTTCAGAAGCCTGGTGACCTCCCATCCGTCCATATCGGGGAGGCCGATATCCATCAGAATCAGTTCCGGAGATTCCAAAACCGCCAGGGAGTGACCTTGAGATCCATCATTCGCGGTGACAACGCAATAGCCCTTCTTCTCCAGTCGTCTGGAAAGCATGTCGCGATTCATTTCGTTGTCTTCAATCAGCAGGATCTTAGTCACTGCCAATGCCCCCGCGTGGAAGAGAGGCGACCTTTTCCTCGCCTGTGTCTTCGACCGGCGAGTCCCAGGAATCCATATTCGATTCCGATGGAACGATAATCGACGGACGGCCGCGATATTTTTCAAGCACCAGCGCGAGGCGTTCCCGATCGATGGGTTTGACCATGTAATTCGAGGCGCCCAGGTCAAAGCCCATGACCTCGTTGTCGACGATGGTGGCCATGATGACCGGGATGTCCGCCAGCTCGGGCTCGGCCTTCAACTGACTCAACACCCTCCAGCCATTCAAGCCGGGCATGACGACGTCCAATGTGATGATCCGCGGACGAATCTCCTTGGCAAGTCGAAGCCCTTCTTCTCCATTGGTTGCCAGCACGGCGTTGTAGCCGAGCTTGGACAGGTAGCGGGACATCAGATCGCGTACCGCAGCATCGTCGTCGATAACCAGAATGGTGTCTGCGCCCTTCTCGACCGGCGTAAGAATGGATTTGATTTCTTCCACTCGCGGCAAGGGCTCTGACGACTCGACGGACACAATCGTTGGAAGTTCGAAAGTGAACACCGAGCCCTTTCCGGACTGGCTCTCCACGCCAATCTGTCCGTTCATCATTTCAACGAAGCGCGAACTGATAGCAAGGCCCAGTCCCGTGCCGCCGTACTTGCGGGAAATCGACCCGTCGGCCTGCGCGAATTCCTGGAACAGGTTGAACTGCTGTTCCTGTGTGATTCCGATTCCCGTATCGGTAACCGAGAACCGAAGACGATCGTGTCCATGGGAAGACCTGCGTTCCACCTTGAGATCGATGTCACCATGATCTGTAAACTTGCAGGCGTTGCTCAGCAGGTTGAAAAGAATCTGACGAACTTTGGTGATATCGGCGTGCATGCTGCCGACGTCTGGTGGAAGTTCAATCCGGATGCGGTTCGCGTTCTTTTCCGCTGCCGGCTTCAGTGTCGTGACGATTTCCTCGACCATCGGTTCCACATCGAAGGTTTCCAGATGCAGTCCCATCTTGCCGGCTTCGATCTTGGAAAGATCCAGCACGTCGTTGATGAGCGAGAGCAGGTGCTTGCCGGCAGCCTGGATTTTCTGGAGGTCCCGCACATTTTCGTCTCGTCCCGCGTCCTGATGCTCTTCTTCGAGCATTTCGCTGTATCCGATGATGGCATTCAGCGGCGTGCGCAGTTCATGACTCATGTTTGCAAGGAACGCGCTCTTGGCACGATTCGCATCTTCGGCGGCGTGCTTGGCTTTCAGCAGTTCGTCCTGAGCCCGCTTACGTTGAGTAATTTCTTCTTCCAGTTCTTCAGTACGGATTTTCAATTCGTCGTTAGCCAGAAGCAGGGCCTTGTCTCCGTCCTGGATTTCCGCCAGCATCGTGTTAAATCCGTCGATCAACCGTCCGATTTCGTCTCCGTAAAACTTTTTCGCCCGAATCCCATAGTTCTTGTTCAAGGAAACGGCGAGCATCGTTTCCTCGAGATGGAGGATAGGTTTGGATACGACAATCTGGAGTCTTGAAGCGATCAGCCAGGCCAGAAGGCCGGACATAAGGACGAAGACGCCAAGTATTCCGGCGTATCGCTGGACACGACCCGTCCATTGCCTCATGTCGGATTGAAGGAACACGGTGCCTATCGGTTCGTTTTCCAACTTGATGTCTCGAATCACTTCCAGATATTTTCCGTTGATTCGGGATCCCGTTTGACTGATGTCGATTGGCTGCACCGGAGTTTTGTCCCGGTAATAGCTCACGAATGTCTTGCCGTCAGCAGTGAACAATACGGCGGACACGACGTCATCCTTTGCCTTCAAACCCGCGAGGACGACGTTGGCAGACCGCTCGTCATTGAACGCCATCGCAGCCGCGCCGTTGTAGGAAATAATTTCGGCCTGAGTCATCAGGTCCCTGGTCAATTGCTGGCGAAATGAAACCAGGTCATAAATCAGAAAACTCGCCGCGGAGAGCACGAGCGCGATGCTGCTGGTCAGCATCGTCATAAGCGTGAGTTTCCGCTTGATCGACATGTTACGCAGATCCATCGCGCTTACCTCCTGCCCTGTTCCGTGTGAACTATTTTTGCGATCTGAAGGAATTGGGAGCTGATTGTCAGGTCCGACTGTTTCGCCGCTTCCGGGTTCACTTCGAACCGGACGCTGTTGTCTTCTTGAACGAAGTTGATGATGCCGCCATGCCTGGCGAAACCGTAGAAGTCTGCAATGGTAAGAATCGGCATACCTTTCAGAATCTGAATCAGTTCATCGCCGTGAGCCGACTCCGAGGCCGCGATGTAAACCATGTGGCAGTCCTTGAGTTCCCTGGAATCCTTCAGGTCCTTGCTCCATTTCAGTTTCGACACCTTGAACTTTCGCGTCTTTACGATTTTGCTATCGACAATTCCGGCAAGGCCGTCGGCGAAGGAATCATCACCCAGCACTCCGATCGATATGGGCGCATCCGGGGTTGCGAATTTCGAAGCCGGCCACTCCACAAATATTGCGAACTTGTGGATGAATGCTGCCTTGACCGCATCCTCCGAAATGTTGTCCGGTTTCTGCGCACACACATCCCTGCCCAGCGTCAGCGAGGCAATGATGATTGCGAACAGTAATGCTGCACGTCTCATGATGGAACAGCTCCGTAATGAATAAACCTATTCATGAACGCCATGTCGTACCCCAAACTAGAATCGGACCGTGATTGTTCCGTAGTACGTGCGTTTCACCATGGTCGGAGACGTGTTAATAAAGTCGGGCTTGAACTCGAGATGCTGCTGGTTCGTCAGATTTTTCGCGCCGAATGAGAGTTCCATCGGTCCAGCCGGCTTCCATCCGATGTGCGCATCCAACGAGTAATAACTGGGTATGGCCAGGGCGGACAGATCATCCACGAAGCGGACCGTCACGTCTGGTTCCAGGTTCTTCAGAAGGTCGATGGAAGTTCTCACATAGAACTGATGTTGCGGGCTGACTCCCGCCGGATTCGGGGAGGATTGATCCAGACTATCTGCATCCTTGGTGATGTTCATCGAAAGATAGCTGTACGAACCCGAGACTCGCCATTTCGGCATGAATTTCCAGTCTGCAAACACTTCTACACCGTGAGTACCGCCGCTCATCTTGTTTGCCGCCAGAACGGGAGCCACAAGATGCACCGGACCATTGGCGACATCCAGCGACGGCGCTCCCGGTTCAGCGGAAAGCAGGTTGCTGTAGGAGTTGAAGAATGTTGCGACGTCTATCGAAAACGAAGAATTTGCCTGGAGGCGGTAACCCAATTCATAGGCAACCATACCCTCCGATTTGAAGTTGTCATTCCCAAGCACCGAAACCAGAACGGGAAGTCCCAGCGATTGCGGTGAGGGTGGAATGACGTCGGCGTTCAGGTGCATGTCTTCTTCCGTCCGAGCCGGAGTGCGGACGGCGCGGGAGATCGCTCCCCACAGGGACTGCCTGTGGTCCAGCGTCCAGAGGGCCCTGGCGTTGGGTTCCACTTCGAAGCCGGTGAATCCGTTGTGTTCGAATTTTGAACCCAGAGTAATGCGAAGCTGGTTTGCAAACAGTTTGAATTCGTCCTGCACAAAACCGCTGTACAGGCTGAGGCTGCGATTGTCCGGACTCAACGTCACTGCAGGAGTCGAAAAGATTCGATCCTGCGTGGACCGATAACCCAGTCCCCAGATCATTTCCTGTCCTTCGGTCAACCGGATGTCGTGCTGAAAGTCGAGGTCGTAAATGTTCTGATGGTCTTCCAGAAGTGAATCGGCGGCCGTTTTTGTCCGGTCGAAGTACATCTGCAGCGTGGTTGTGGACTTGGTTGAAGTATGGCTCCATCGGCCCAGGATGTTTCCGCCACTGAAGTCGCCGCCATTTCGGAACGTTGAGGTATACGGCGGGTCCAGCATGGGCGCCGTGAGCGTTTCACCATAGGCGCTCTTGTAAATATCGCCCTGGATCGTGTAGGAATTCTTACTGTTGGTCGGCGTGTCGATTCGGAATCCACCGCGAAACATGTCCCAGCCATCAAACGCGTCGTTACCCATCGCGTCGGTTGAAGAAGCCCACTTCGAGTATTTCGAATAGCCCCTGTAGAACACCTTGTCGCCGTACTTGTTGCCGTACCGGACACCACCGAGGACCCTCTCCTCGTTTCCTGCCTCTGCCGTAAGGAGCAGAGACTGAGATGCCTCCGCAGACTTCGTGATGATGTTGATGACGCCGTTGACGGCGTTGGCTCCCCAGAGTGTGGCTCCGGGTCCGCGTATGACTTCGATACGCTCGACATCTTCCACAAGAACGTCCTGTACGTTCCAATACACGCCGGAGAACAGTGGCGTGTACACAGTCCTGCCGTCGATCAGCACCAGCAGCTTGTTGGCGAATCGCCCATTGAATCCCCGCGAACCGATCGCCCACTTGTTCTCGTCAATTCGCGCCACTTCGATTCCGGGCGCCATTCGCAACGCTTCCGGAATGCTTCTCGCGCCAGTCCGACGGATGTCTTCCTGGGTGATCACGAAGATTGCCGCCGGAGCGTCCGCCAGTTTCTGGGCGCGCTTCGACACGGAGGTGACCTTCAGGTTCATCAGGTCCTCTATGCTGATCGCCGTGACATCCGGGAATAGCTGCGCCGATTGTGCCGAAGCCATCCGGGTGACAATCATTGTGACGAAAAGAACCCGGGCAACTGGTCGTACAAGACGCGCCAGAGCGGATTCCAGAAATTGGCGGTGTGTATTCTGACTATTCATATGAGACTCCGTGGACGGTGATTTAATGAGATTTACAAGCTGCTTCATAACGGCTTCTTTCCTGCGATCGTGAACACAATGGAATAGGTGAGCGTGTCCGGCCTGCTGAGATAGTCCATGAAACGGCGAACCTGTTCGTCCGCCTCCTTTTCACTTCCGAGTGCCCGCACCATGCTGGGTTTCGCGATATCGAGCTTCAGTTTCCACTGCTGAGAAATCAGCGGGTCGATTTCTCCGGCAATCAGGTGATAAGGCTCCGCCTGCACTTCGATTTGCTCGAGACCGGCTTTTTGAGCCAGCCAGAAGAGCTTCCTGCCAACGTGGGGATCAAAACCGGACTCCGCCAAAGCGCCGGTCACCTGCATCACGGCGTTTTGCATGATGGGGTCTTCCGGGTAGTGCCAGATCAACTGGCCATCGAGATCCTGCAACAACACCATTCCGCCGGGCTTTGTCACCCGGACCATTTCGGAAACAGCTTTTTCCTTTTGAGACAGGTATTGAAGCAGCATTCGCGTGTACACGAGGTCGAATGTGCGCCTCGGGAACTGCATTTCGGTGGCATTGCCGCAGAAAAACTTTACTTGTGAATTCCCTGCGCTCCTCTTGCGAGCCTGTTCAATTCGCGTGTGGCTGATATCGATTCCCGTCGCATGGATAGTCGGTTCAGCTTCAGCAATCGCCCGCAGTATGTTTCCCGGGCCGCAGCCCACGGAAAGCACTTCAAGTTCAGGACGAAGGTAACGTTCGAGATACTTCTTTACCCACGCCTGCGGATTGACCTTCTGTTCCAGACGGTCTGCCTCGCGGGCATCTTCCATGAAGTAGTCGACTGTGGCGGGTACGTTCATTTCGTTTCCTGTGCGGATTCCGGCTGTGGCTGTCCCTGTTTTCCAACGCGTTGCAGTAGTCGCGAATAGAAACTGTCGACGTGCCTGTAAAAACGGGGCTGACCGTCTTTCAGCCAGATCCCCTGGCAGTAATGCCGCAGAAACTCTCCACCAACGTGATGGAGCGCGGCTGCAGCGATCTCGTCTGCGATAACCGGCATTTCATCGAGTTCAAAATCCACGTAGGCCTGGGATGCGGCGTTGAGCAATGACGAAACCACGGGCTCAATGTCCGAATCGGGCAAGGTGGGGTGCAGCAGCAGGTCGCAGCGATTTTCGATGAAGCTGAGATTGACGCCCAGCGGGCCGCGATACGCAATGGCGGCGCCGACCGGTTCGTCTTTTTGATCGCGATAGGCCAGCCAGATCTGCCGGTTCCGTTTCAGTTCGACACTGCGATAGATCTCATTGACCTCGTCCAAACCGACGTCCCGGACAAAGTCCTCGGCCGTCACATAAACGCTTCCGCGTACCAGTGCCGCAATGGCGCAGAGCGCATCCATATGAGAAGGGTCGTAGGGCACAATGCGAAATCGCTTGTCGGTTGCCAGCACGCTCTTGCGGGAGACGGCGAAATACATGTGACGCTGAACGGCAGACAGCTGGTCCCCAATGCTTTGAACCATGGAACCGAAGACCCGCGAGGGAAAGCGGTTTTCGGGACGAAACCAGTTCTGGTGGGACTCATCGACACCCTTCAACATGCTCGAGGCGGACCCTGCCAGGATTACTGCGCGGGAAGCCAGAGGGTTCTCCGAGACCAGGTGCTGCGAAGTCCATCCATGAAGAGTGCTTCGCCAGACCGCAATCGAAGCACATCCCATGTCGTTGTCGCCGGCAGTCAGGACATACAGAAGCGAATCGCCCGCGCGAAGCAGACGGCGCCAGTTCTCGCGAACCAGCTCCATATAAGGTTGGAGACGCGCGGCTTTCGCGGGATAGAGAAATCCCGTGCGCTCGTACAGGGCAAACAACTGGTCGACCCCCAGTTCGTTGACCTTGACGCCATAGGCTGTTTCCAACCCCGAAATTCTCGGCAGTCCGTTTAGAGTCTGCCGGTCAAGGGCGTCAAGAGGCATTCACCCTCCCTGGCTGCCCGGCTTCCTGCTCGGTCCTCTCCGATCCTGACGCGAATTCATCCATGAATTGGCGTTCCTTTCTGTCTGCGATTCAGCCCAGCCCACCGCACTCCAGCGGCCGCCGGGATAGTTTTGTGACGTTTTGCCACTTCATTGGGTCTTATCGGGTGGCAAATTCAAGACTTTAGTAAGAACTTGTGAACTCTAAGATTGGGACATACCGGAGGCAACAGGCATTTCTAGTCCCCGTGCCCTGACCGCGTGCCTGACCCTGGTGCTGCAATCGAGCCGCATGGACTGGCCCGCAGCGGCGCTTAGTATCCATATCGGCAGGCAAACACAGGGCCTCCAGCAGAGGCGCAAGCGAATGGCGTGGAATAGAAGTCGCGAAAGAAGAGCTTTCGGAATGTTTGCTGGTGATTACGGCAGTTGGCGGGAATGCACTCTTCCGCGACTAACCATCAATATAGAATTCAGGAAAAGGGGCCAGACGTGTCATTCCCCTTTTTCTTGGGGAAAAGAGAGGAATGACAGGTTTGCCCCAGTAGTTCGAATCCTAAATGGGGAGCCTTTGCTTGTCTGGATTCGAACCGAAAACGTGATAACTTTCTGGTTCGAACAGCCCTGACAGGCAGGAATCGATGACACCAGACCTTCTCGCACGAATTTCGCTTGCATTATTTCTCAGCGGCTCATCCTTCGTTGTTATTTCGTGGTGGTTGTATTCCAAAGTCAAAGCAGAGGTCAATATCAAGCTGCCCGATAATGAAAAGTTCGGAATCCTTTGGGCTTATCCTGGAAAGGCAGCAAGCGTAAAGGCCCAGCACCGGAATTTTTATCCAGGCAGTAGACTACGGATCTCACTGACAATTTGCGTTTGGCTGGGCACTATTTGCGGAATTGGCGTGATGTATCTGCTCCTGGCACATGACGTCAGCCCTATTGCCATCGACTTGTTGCGCTGACCGGCGACCGCCTGCTCTGTCCAAATTGCTTTAGCGGCTAAGCTCCACTCTAAAAGTTCGAAAATCGTCCAGAATGGGGAGCCTGATTCTCCGAAACTCAGCACCATGCGCTCGTGACCAGCCAGATCCTTCCATGCGACGTGCAATAGAGAACAGTTAATATCGTGACCTCATGTTAGGTTTTGTGGAGCCATTACAATCCTGGGACGGATTTCTGGTCAGGCTCCGTTTGGTGCTAGTTACACCGGACGGGGCCTAATTTCTTCCTCGCCCTGTCACCGATTCGAGTCAGCCATTAGCGAGCGAGTTTCACCGCCAAAGTTCGAAAATCGTCCAGAATGGGGAGCCTGTTCCTTCCAATGGATTAGTGCGCTCGCCTCGCGGCCTCCGAGATCCTAAGTCCCTATTGCGAAATACGGAGAGTGACGCAGGGCCCCCGATTTCGATTAACCGAGAACGTTCGGCGGAGGTATGCTGTGCGCCAATGAGGTGTTCTAAACCAGCAATCTTTCTGGCAACTATCATCGTATCGATCGTCATTTTCACCACGATGAAAATCAAGGGACAATCGGTGTTTGAGCCGACGTTGGATTTCCCTAAATCAGAGTTCGAGCTGGGAGAAGCCATCGTGTTCAAGGTGGGGCGTCAGACGTCCGCGATTGTTAATCCTACAACGCTGATGGAGGCGGCGTGCAGCCTTTCCCTGGAACAGCCGAATGGGACGAAAACGGTCGTAAAAACAATACAGGGACTTGAGATCTATGATGGCCCTAGTCTTGGCCAGTCGCTTGGCCATAAAGAGGTGTTGAATGACCTAACGACACTTTCGTTGGGCGTCTATCGTATCGGCCATACTTGCGGTAATCAGGCGGTCGTTCGAGAAATTACGATCAAGCCAGCACGGCTGGTCGAGCAGTTATCCCTCGATCCGATTTTCCCTGAAAGGATCGATCCGTCTGGAAATAATCCCATTATTGTCCGAATTAGAGCGCGGAACCTGGGAGTCACGACAATTCGAGTGTCGAAAACTGCGGTAGACCAGCCTATCGCCGTACTCGCGATACCCTCCGTTCCCGCAATCTACCGGATGGCCCTTCAACTTCCACTGAGACCGCAGACGAACCAGAACACGCAGATGGCAAATCTTGAACCGGAAGCCGCGTATATGCCGGATTTGAACTTTGAGAATCCTCTAATAAGGGCTCTCTCACGATATAGCCAAGATAAGTTCGATCGGTTTCAGATCAGTCTCGTTTTTGTCCTCTCCATCACTTCCGATGGAAATCCGATCGGAGCGGACGGGTTATATCGATTCACTGCCTGCTATGACGCCGCCGGCCAAAAAGTAACGACGCCGTGTACGCCGTTTAGCCTGAAGGGGTACTTCCCCTAAATGAATCAGAGTTTTTCAAGGTGAGAAAAACAAACGAAACAATCGCTCACCGGAAAGCATAGTGATACTAAGCCGTTCTAGGTTCCTGGAGAGTCGAAAATGCTCCTTTGAAAGTGAGAATCATCGGCGCAACTGGATCGCCAAAGTTCGAAAATCTTCCAGAATGGGGAGCCTTTGCATGTCTGTGCGGGACTTCTATTGGAGAGTCACAAAACAAAGCTGAGGAGGCGGTGACTCCGGCGGCTGCGGTTTACTTAATAATAGGACCCACTGCGTTTTGGAGCCGTCAGGATCGCAGTCACCATACACGGTGTAGGCAAACACCTTCCCGTTGCGAGTCCGGTCCAATAGCCTGAGGCCTGTGGCGTTTTGCAGAGCAAAGAGGGTTTCTGATCGCCTCGTCGTCAGATCCATTGAGGCGACACCCGTGAAAGACCATTCGAATCTCGCATAAACAACGCGAGAGCTTTGCGCATCGAAGAAGAAATTCCTGAGTTCCCCGCCTCCGTGTGCGACCTCAAAACTATTTCCGCCCTTCGGGTATGCCATGAGGTAATCCTCGCCACCGTGGCTCCTGCGTTCGGCACTGATCTTGTATTTGCTGTCTTCGACTGTTCCCTCCCCTGCGGGTAGTGGGTTGTCTCGATTCCCCGCTCGTTCGGGCACCACTTGTGGGGGAATTTGTTTCACTTCCCGAAGTGCAGACATCGTGGCCATCAGGAAAAAATGGGTGCCCCCACTGTTCCGACGCTCCACCTCCACATAAAGCGTCCCCCCGTTGTCCCATACCATGTCACGAATGCCGGGATCCCGGCCAAACAGCGGGTTTTCAGTCACGGGAATCATTCGTTGTGCGCGCAGGTCATAGAGCCAGACCTGCTCTGGGTCGCCCGTCGCGATTCCGGACACCGAAAAGGCCAGCAATGTTCCGTCAGGCGAGAATCGAGCCCATTCGAAATTGATCCTGGCTTTGGGATAGGCGGCGGCCAGCGCAGCATCGAGCGCCCGTGTGATATGTGGCGCTGGATACAGCGACAGGTCGATCGCACTGTGGTCCTCACCGCCTCCAACCGTAAAGGGCTCGCAACAGCCATCTCTACCTGGGATCTTGTAGTACTGTCCGACAAAACCCGAGCGGTACGCGCCGAGATGGTAGGAGCCGGAAGGAATGTCCTTGAAAACGTAACTTCCATCTGCAGCGCTCTTTGTCAGCAAGGGCGTATTGGGAGCGCTCGTGTTTTGCGCTGTAATTACGGTATCTGCGAGCGGGGCCGCCGTATCCGCACGATAGATATGTCCCGACAGTTGCCCGGACGCCTTGGGCGCGGTCCCCTGGCCGCCAAGAGAGCAACATAACAGCAGACTCAGAGAGCAGACGAGGAAGAGCGCACGAGAATGAAACCAGGAGCCGGAATTCATTGCGGCATTTTACTATCAGACTGGAAGGGCTCCCCGTACAAAAACTGTCGGCCTGCTTCAACGCCATTTCCGAAATTCCAAATTTGATTTGACCAGTCTTCCACCGCTCCCGCTCGAAGCCACCCTCCGGAGACAGTGGACCGCCAAAGTTCGAAAATCGTCCAGAATGGGGAGCCATTGCATGCCTGGGTTAGAATCTGCAACCAATGCGATCGATTTGTTTCCAATTCCAGCCTTGGCGGGCACCCACGCTTTCAACCCTAAGAGTCACCATGCTTATGGCGCGAATAGCAGCTTCAGAATCCAAATTGGTGCGGTTTTCAATTCAAAAAGGTCGAGATCGAACTGCCTGTGTCAACTACATCTTTACCGCTGGAAAGACCGCTCCGATCTGGAAAACACTGTATTTGCGAGTTCTTCATCATCGGCAATGGGGAAGCCTGCTCCGGAAGTCCTCGATAGTAACGGCCGAGGGTACGCGAGGCTGGGACAACTATCTCCAGCTGCACCATTTCGATTCCACCCAAATTCTGGACAAATTGGCCTGAGTTTAATTCGTGAGTCTGCCGTGGCATGCCTTCCTATCTGAACTCAACACTCGTTCGTGGAACTCTGCCGAAGCGCTATAATGGGCCCGGTTCGGAGCAAACTATGGCAGAGAGTCTGATCAGTCTTGAAATCAAAACCCAGGCGGAAGGAGGCTATCTCGCAACTAGCAGCGATCTCCCAGGTCTTGTGGCACAAGGCCGAACGATCGCCGAGTGCCTAGAGATAGCGCAGGACGTCGCCAGAAAACTCGTGGAATCCTATTTGGATCGAGGCGATCCACTCCCCCGTAAGCTGAAATCGAAGAACCGAATCAAGTTTGGCATTGAGATTCCCGTAGGAATTCCATAGAAGGGTCGGTTAGCAGGATTCAGCTATTCCGAAGTGATTCGGAAGCTGAAAAATCTTGGCTTCGAATTCGACCGTCAAGCCAAAGGGAGCCACGAAATCTGGTGGAATCCATCGACAACAGCTCGAACCACAATTCCCAATCATTCTGGAGATATTCCTGAAGGAACTTTGCGAGCAATTCTCCGTTCAGCAGGTGTCACAGAAGACCGAGTCCTTTCGCATTAACCAGGATTTTCGCTACCTGAACTCGCGATTTGCAGAAGACCACACACAAAGTTCGAAAATCGTCCAGGATGGGGAGCGTTTGCATTTCCGGGCTGAATGAAAGACCTGATAAAGGAACCGCGAGAGCTCGAATATCGCCCAAAAATGGGAGCCTTTGCGTGTGTGGAAATCCGATCTATGATGAGCGCAATCGACATGACTGGATTCTATTTAAGGTTGTCGTTCGTTGTTTTGCTCGCGGGTGGTTGCAAAGGCAAGCCCATGGAGCCCGCGCAAAATACGCGGGAGGATAGCGCCGTAAAGGCTGCGAAGGCCGTGAAGGCGAATCAACCTGACGCAGAGAAAGGCCAGACGTCTGTGGCGAAGGAGACGGATCTTCGACCTGTCATCCGACCTGTCGACCCGTTTCTGGTGACGCCCGGCAAAGTAGGCGCGTTTGAAAACGGTATGAATGTTAACGAAGTCTATTCAATCGCTCCTCCCGACGGAATCAAACTCGTGGATCTTTTCAGTGAAGGTATGTTCGCACCGGCTTTCGAAATTCGATTGGCGGCTAACCAAAAAGATCCTTCACTGGTGGTTTCAGTCTGGTCCGCCTGCTCCAGGTTTTCTGTCTACGGAATATCCGTTCGCGACGCGCGATATCGCACGCGAGAAGGGCTCGGCGTCGGGTCGACTTTGGGAGAATTGAGGCGTTACTTTAAAGTCGATCCTCCGTTCGAAATATCGGAGACGGGCGACCTTTCTGCAATTACACCAGGTCTGACGTTTGCTTTGGAATACTCCGATTCCCCCAAGGACGATACAAAAGTGAAATCGATTTGGGTCTACCCGGACGAAGAACAAATTGAAAAGCGTTGGTGCCCGCAGACGCAGACCTTACTTCCGGGAAAATGACGAAATACGAAGCGGTAATCCGGGGCTGGGACGGTACGCTTCTGGACGACTTCACACTATTGCTCAGCGAGGCTTGAAAGCGTTACAGCCAACCGCGAACGCGACGCACATAGAGCCAGGATAAGGGATTCGTTGTCGACGCGGAATCATAGCTGGTATTGTTCGGTTACGAACTCTTGCATATGACTCGCTTTCTGCTGGCGTTATCATTTCTGCTCCAGGTTTCCACAGGCCTGCAATCACAGGCGGGCATCGTCACAGGGATTATCCGCACAGACATCGGTATTCCACTTGGAGGAGTTCGTGTCGCCGTCACTCCTGCCAATGAGTCGACCGGTCTAAGCGTGCTGGAAAGTCTGGGACAAACGGACAGCACCGGGCGTTATCGTCTGGAAAATGTTTCGCCCGGCCGCTACCACATCCTCGTCGGGCGGACCAGCCAGTCCATGTATCACCCTGGGGTCGCCGAGTTGGACCGGGCCACGACAATCCAGGTTATCGCGGGCTCAACCGTGGAAGTTCCCGATATGGTGATTGGAGGCGGTGCAGGAAAGACGGTGTCCGGCCGCGTGATCGATATGGCCACGGGCAAGAGCCGCCGCATCGAGAATGTTGTTCTCTGCTGCGACACTTCCAAGGCTTTTCTTATAGCGAATCCGGTGGGAGCCGTTCGTACTTTCACAATACCGGTATCCGACGATGGGAGTTTTATCTTTCCCATTGTGCCCCCGGGCAACTACTCCTTGTCCGTGGCGGATCCGAACATCGTTCCCGCGAGTTGGGCGCTTGCCGTCGGCGAGAGCCATGTAGCCGGACTGGAACTGAATGTCACGGAAGGCGTCGAAGTTCAGGGGACAATTCTGGACCAGAATGGAGAACCCGTGGCAGCAGCCGTTCGGCTGCGTCCCAACCCAATGAAATCCGTATCCGATGTGATCGGCCCGCCGACGAACACCACTGGACACGGCGCGCTTCTTGTTCCGCGTGCGAGCCCTTCGCTGGGTCGTCTGCAGGATCGGATAGTGAAGGCTGGCAAAGAGGAGTCGGATTCCATAGGGCCGGACGGACACTTTGCACTTCATAAGGTTTATCCGGGCGCCTATATCCTGGAGATCAACACAAAGGGCGTCACACTTCTGGAGCGGGAGGTTCAAATCGGCGTCGCCGGATTAACGACTCTTTCATTTCAGGTTCCTGTGATTCACGTGGCCGGGCGCGTTGTTGCTCCCGCTGGCAGACCGTTGCCGAAGCTCAATTACGTTCGCCTGATTCGCACCGGCGCGGACTCGGACGTTTTCTATGGATTTCCCGATACCGAAGGGCTTTTCTCTCTCCTGCTCGTCCCAGGCGACTATCAAGTGTTTACAGAACGCCTTGGGTCCCCGGTTCAGTCTCTTTCGAACGGTTCGCGGGACATCACAAACGCAGAATTCACCTTTGACAGCAGCCGCAATCAGCAGATCGTCGTCACGCTCGAACCGTAGCTAACGCACAAACCGATTCAGCCATGGCTGAAGCACTTCCGCCCAGACTTCGAATGCGGGTGCGTGTATTCCCGCATCCGGGGGGCCCGACATCATCCACATATCGTCGTTGTGTGAACCGTCGGGACGGAAAAACCGCTCGCTCATGTCGATGAAGTAAACGGTGTCATTGTTTCCGAGCTTGCTGAGCGCGGCGTTTGCCTGTGTTCCGGTATGAACCTTGCTGCGTGGAAAGGAACCGAAGAGCAGAATTTTCGACTGCGGCTGACGAGCGCGAATCTCGGCAATGATGGCGGCATAATTCGAAACATGGTTGTCGAATTTACCGTTGCTGATAACGGAATCGTCGTCACCGTGTGCCTGCAGGACGACCAGCTTCGCCCGATAGCCGTCCAGTTCTCCGTTCCGCATCCGCCACGTGAGGCTTTCGAAGCGAGTGCCTTGCGAGCCGAAGTTCGCAGCCTTGAGCGATCCGAACGTCCGATCCCACACGGCACGGCCGCGATCAGGCCAGGACCACATTTCGGTATCCGTGGTCCCGAAAAAAACAATGTCGATGTCCCCTGCCTTCGCCCTGGCGATAAAGCGATCATGGCGCTCCCCTTCGAGTGCAGTCAGAAGATCCTTTGGAGCATTTGAAGCAAGCGTCCATACCGCTTGTGCGGGTGAGGCGAGTTGCTGCGCCGAGGCAGAGTGGCCCCAAATAAGGACGAGAACGGCAACGACGATCGAGACTCCGTTTCGGGTCATGGTTCGTCATCCTACATTCCGCGAAATCTTCCTTCAATGACCTAAAAGATACCCGACCTGTTCTCGCCGATATTGGATCCGGCACTGCCTGGGCTAAGATACTCGTGCATGGAAGTACGAACGTTTCCCAATTCCCTTCGTCCCGGCGTGGGTCAACAGCCACGCTGCGAAAGTTCAAGACCGATGCTGCCTCAGCACGCGCGCCACTGCCCGGTGCTGGAAGCCGGCAGTGCGCTGGGGTTCATGGTTTTTCCAGCCCTGGAACCTCACGAGTCGTATTACATCGAATACAAAGGGGAAGGTAACTATCTGTTCAGTTACTTTCAGAGCAATTCCGTGGGGAAATGGGAACCGGTTTTCCACGTCGCTGTGATTCTGCCTGTGGGCGGCGTTGGCATGCTGCGTCAGGAAGTTCAGTTTGAGGTCAAGGACCCGCCATTTTCTGCGGAGGACGCCAAGAATTTCATGAAGGCGCTGATTGTTCCGGAAGACCTTGGCACTCCGGCGGGAGCGGTCACGCTAAAGGGTGCAACCAACTTCAAAACGCCCGAACGATGGGACACGGTCTATACGCCGGTGTTCAACGTGATCGAAAGGCCGGTGGCCGCGGCTCTCATTGTGCGAGTCGAAACAGACTGGTATCCCCATGAGTCCGAGTTTCGCTATGTCCTTCAACCGGGAGAAGGCATACCCGGAGCTCACACCATGCCGATCGGCCAGGTGTTTTTTGTGCCGCGCGAAGAAGTAACGATGCGGCCCTGCGGCGCCGATGAGCTTAAAGAGATTCACGACGCACGTGTGAAGTTCTTTCTGGAAAAGGCAGCACACAAGATTACGACGCCCTACGGACTCCAGTACAGCCCGCACTACCTGCAGCAAAGCCGCACACGAAAAACGTAGGCGGAGAATCCCTCTCCTGAAGTCCTGATATCAGCAATCTGCATTCGCCGATCGCCGATTTGGAACATCCTTTTGCATTGAGCGTTAGCGATGGCGCTGTCGTCAGGTGCAACTTATCCAGGCAGCCCGTGGGGTCTGGCTATTGTGGTGTTGAATCTATAAGGATGTTCCAAATCGGCGATCGGCGAATGCAGACTGCTGATTTCAGGAACCTGATACGTCATCCCAGCGGAAATATCGGCTCGATATCCACTGGCACATCGCTGAGGCGATCCAGAGCACTCTTCATTGCGGGCCGGATCACGGCATACTTCTCCAGGATCGCTCGCGCTTTCTCGAACGAGCCTTCCGCTTCGATCGTCAGTATCTCCCTGGTGAGCTTGGTCACGGCATCTTTAACTCTTGATTCATCGACGCTGAACTTTCCCGTTTTCTCATCGAATCGGAATGCGCCCTCATCCGTCAGGTAGTTGAACTGCAGCGCCATACCCCGGCCGTGAGCCTCATTGATCCCGAAACGCACGGAACGGAAAACGCTGGCCAGGTACGTCACATAGAGCGCCTGTTGCAGCTTTCCATCGACGACGCCCTTATCGATTAAAAACTGAAGCGCCCAGAGCCCGGTGATGTCCGCCTTGGCTTCTTCAATCGCGGAATAGAGCTCCTTCAACTGCAAGCGCACCGTCGTTGCCTGGCCGTTGACGGTAATGTTGTGCGGCCCCAGCCCATGCATCAACTCGTGCGTCAGAATGTGCGTGAAGAACGCCTCGAACGAAAGCCGATCCAGCTGTGCCGGATCCAGCACGACCTTCGATATCGGCACCAGCGTCTTGTGAAACTTTGCGTCCTGCACATTCTTCAACATGATTCGCTTGGAACCTTTTTCATTCACGACGCGCTCATCGTTGGGAAGATTGAACGCCGCGGTCTGCACGCCGCAATTCCCTTCCCCGGAGCTGTACACTTCGTTGACGACGCGAATCGGCGACGCCGCGCCGAGCTTCGGGTTGCGGTATCTTTCGTCCATCGGCAAATGGTCTTCCAGTTCCTGCAGGTACGAACCGAATCGTGCAAGCTTCGCGGTCTCGACTTCATCGCGCAGCGTCACATACGCTTCATATGTCGCTTTGTAACCGAACATTTCGTCGGCGTAGGTTTCATAAGGACCGATCGTGACGTCGATCGGCGCATCGAGATCCATCCACGCGATGTCGCTCGGATAGTAATCATTGGATGCAAACGCATCGGCCCGTTTGTTCAGGAATTCCGCCAACGTGTTGTTCGTCGTCAACCGCGCTGCCTCGCGCAGCAACTTCGCCGCCGGATCGAGAAACTCCCGGTACGCTTCGCTGTAGGGAATGATGATCAGCTTGCCGGTCGCATCACGCCGTATCACGTGGAAGTAGCCGGTAGCCCGCTCCTTTTCGTCAGCGGACAGACCACTCAGCCACGCATTAAACTCTTCCTTTGTAATGTCGGAAGGATAGAAGCTGGCCTGAGGCAGTCTCGAGGGCGCACCCTCGATGAAAACCTGATTCTCGTCGAGGCGCGACCACGGCCCCTGATTCATCCGAAAGTAGTGAAGCCGTTCCTGACCGTCCGCGCTCGTGTCCGTCTCCAGCGATTTCAACAACGCTTCGCAGCCGCTCCAGATTTGTTGCCGGTACAGCGGATCCAGGAACTTCGCGGCAGCAATGATCTTCTGTAGCGCCGCTCGATCACCGGGCGTCAACCCCGCCGTGTCGGCAGTCAACACGGTAGGCGCAAAGCGCTGGATCATTGCCGCGAGCGAGATGGTGTCTTCCATGTCTGTCCTTTATTTGGAAGCTTTCTTTGCGTATTTCTCCCGCTCGGTGCGGATGACAATGGTGATGAAGTGCAGCTTCGTCACCGCCAGCTTCGGTAACGCAAATGGGTAAAAATCCGTCGAGCCCATGCCGCGCGACATTTCGTTCATCACGGCGCTCAACGCGATCCATGCATTGAGGAATCCCAGGAAACGACCCGCATGGGGTTCATCGGGCTGGTACAGTGCATCCTTCTTAAAGGGTTCGATCTCCAGATCCAGCATGCGCGGATCCAGCCCGAAACTCCAGGCGGTCGCCAGGGTGTCGGTCATGTGCATCAGATGCGCCCATGTTTCCGCCCAATCCTCCCAGGGATGGCAGCTCGCATAGGAACTGACGAAGCGCTGCTTCCAGTCCGCCGGAGGGCCTTCCTTGTAATTTTTGGTGAGCGACTCCCCATAGTCGACCTGTTCATCTCCAAACAGACGACGGAACTCGTCGATCCATTCCGTATCCTGAATCAGGCGATCCCAATAGTAGTGCCCCACTTCGTGCCGAAAATGTCCCAGTAGCGTCCGATACGGCTCTTTCAGGTTTTCGCGAATTCCCTCCCGCACTGCGGCATCCCCTTCTTCGATGTTCATCGTGATGAGCCCATTGTCGTGGCCCGTCAACACGCGCGGACCTTCCTTGGGGCTGCGCAGGAAATCGAATGCCAGGCCCTTCTCCGGATCTTCTTCCTTGGACTGGACAGGTATTTCCATAGAAAGCAGCGTCGACACCATGCGACGCTTGGCATCTTCGAATCGTCCCCACAAGACGCCGTTTTCCGGAACCGATAAATCCGGAATGGTATGGTTCAACCGGCAGGCGATGCAGAGCCCCTCTTTCGCGCCGATGCCGTGATCCGATAGCAGCCAGTTACAGGCCGCCGGCGTGTCGAGATTCGCACAACGGCGATAGGGCAGTTTCTCGCCATTCACCTTTTCACGAATTCGCCATTCGTCGGATCCTGGAATTGGTTCGATGGAAACGACGCGGGCAAGGTGCGGCTCGTAGCCCAATGCAGAGTTGCACTTCAGGCAAACACTGTTCCGAAAAAATATGGGGTTGCCGCAGTTACTGCACTTATAAGAGCGGCCGGCCGGGGTGTCTTTCTCCGGAGGCTTTAAAAATCGATCGAAAAAACCCATGTGTAACGACCTTTCGATTCAGGCTGGCTGAATCCGGTATGGATTGAGGCGGAATCTGTCCACTACATACCGTATCACTCTCTGCCCCTTAACGCTGTTGCCCGCGGAATCCAGCGGAGGCGAAACCACGGCGATTCCGAATTTGCCGGGACAAACGGCAAGCAATCCACCACCAACGCCACTCTTCGCAGGCAGCCCGGTATTGAAAAGCCAGATCCCGGAATCATCGTAGAGACCGGCGGTCGCCATCACCGCCAGCGTGTGCATGACGCTTTCCGAACTCACGACTTTCTTCTTCGTTACGGGGTTCACTCCGCCATTGGCCAGCGTGGCCGCCATGACTCCAAGGTTTTGAGCATGAACGTTGATGGCACACTGCCTGGTGTAAAGATCGGTGGTCTGAACGGGATCGAAATACATTCTGCCGTAGGCAAAAAGCAGATGGGCAATGGCCTGGTTGCGCAGGTTGTCGTTCGCTTCGCTCTCGTACACGGGCTGGTTTATTCCAAGCGACTCACCGGCAAAGTCACAATGCGTCTGAAGAATACGCTCCCATTTCGCGGCGAAATTCTCGCCAGGCACGAGGCTGGTCGCCGCGATGGCCCCGGGATTGACCAGCGGATTGATCTCTTTTCCCTTTTGCAATTCCACGGCAATGATCGAGTTGAAACGCATTCCTGTGGCGTCGACGCCAATCTTGTCTTCGACTGCGGCCGGTCCCAGATCTTCGAGGACTCGGGCCATGGTGAATACCTTGGAGACGCTCTGGATCGACACTCTCGAATTGAAGTCGCCCTGGGTGTGGACTCTTCCGTCCACTGTGACCAGGGCAATGCCGAAGATGTTCGGATCGACCTTTGCAAGCTCCGGAATATAGTCGGCGTTCTTCCCTTCCCGGATGCCTTTGAAGTTTTCGAAGGCTTCTGCGAGTGCAGCGTCAATTTCGACAGGCGTCATTGCACTTCCGGTCAACGTGGAAAGTCCGGTTTTGTCGCACGCAGGATTTCAAGAGTTGCCGCACGGTCTGCAGCGCTGATGTGGGCAAAATCCGCGCTCTTGTCTTCGCCGGTCAGGACTTCCCGAAACCTGCGATAGACATACGTCTTCACGCCGGCGGGCAACGCATCGAAGGATTTGCTGTAGACGAGATAGCTGAGCGGGTATCGGAACAATCGAGTCTGCAGATCGAAGTCGCGCAAAGACCGGCCGCGGCCGTCGCGCTGCCCCAGGCCTGCGAATTCGGCAGCAAACGCGGAAGTGCCTTTAATCGGCCCCGTCAGCGGCGCGGCTCCGGAAAAGAGCATCGCTTTGACGATGGGTTCGCCTGTTTCCTTCGGGACGGCGGTCGCTTTGGATTGCGCCAGTGCGATCAGGTTCTGAACCTCCTTTTGGTGAACAAGCACCATCAGCGCCACGATGTCGCTGTGCGGAGTCAGGTAGCGCGTCGTATCCATACGACTGCTGAGATCCAGGACATTGGAAGAATTGACAAGCGCTGCGGCGGGGAGAGTATTGAAAACCGAAGCCGGCCGGTTGAGCACGGTATTGCCGACATGCGGCGGCTTGCCATGTGTCCCCGTGACGTACCATCCGCCCCAGCGCTCCTTCAGCGGAGTCCTATCCGTGGTTTCGATGGGGAACGCGCCCTCCACGTTTCCGGTGGTATCCGGAATCACCGAGGACACGAGAAGGCGCGGCACGAACTTCGGCGCCGCTTCCGGAACGTAGTGGCACACGGAACACTCGTGACCTGTCGATCGCTCGAACTCCGGACGATCGCTGCGTTCCTGGCTCAGCACATAAAAGCCCGCGCCCTTTTCCGGATCGGTGGACATGATTTCGATCAGCCCTGCGCCCTGCACCCATGCGACGTACACGTCGTCATTGAAGTAAATCGCACGAGGGGTCTTCGGAGAAATGCGTTCGGATTGCAGACTGGTCTTGGAGAAAACAAGAGTCTGCGAAGAGATGGGAATCTTCATCGCTTTGAGAAGAGAGACAAGATAGCCATGGTCCTTTTCATATTCCAGCTTCGCCTGCCCGCCTGTGATCCTTTTCTGGAACTCCGAGATCGGATCGGATGCCACCGCGGCCGCGGGAAGAAGGACCAGGAGAATGATGATGAGGGCTGTCTTCATATAGATTCTTATAAGCCTTTTGTGCCGCACATCACAACTCGCGTGATACGGACGACTCCCCTCCTGGAACAGGAGGGGACGGCGAGCGCAGCGAGCCGGGGAGGTAGACAAGTTCAAACAGAGAATTAGTTTGGGATTTGACCTACCACCCCGGCCTTCGGCCACCCCTCCTGTGCCAGGAGGGGAATCGGTTTGCACTGCATTCTAAATGAAGTCATTCCAGCCCAATCGTAAGCCGACGGTAATTCTCGATCGCCTGGTCCTTCTGCGGGGTATCCACAAAGCTCTGAATAAATTGAGCCACTTCCTCACCTGTCATGTTTCTCTTCCACATGGACTTTGCGTCTTTCTCTACAACTGCGACGTAGAGTGAAGTCGATCGTGATGGCGTCGTGGTCGGAGAGCGGCACGTTTTCCTTATCACGAAGATTGCTGATGGTTTGAGGTTTTGAGTTTGGGACTGGCGCAATCCCCTGTCCTGCAAACCAATCCAACCGACACGACACGTGGCCGCCTACACGGTTTGCCGCCCAGAAGATGAAAGGAAAACACCATTCCGGCACCCAGTCCCGAAGGTTGGTGTTCTTCTCGACGCTCTCGACGTCGTAGTGGATGGTGCCGACGCCGGTTTCGTTCAAAGCCCTGTAGTCATAGCCCCGACTTTCCAGCTCACCGAATAGCCGCCGCTCGAAATAGCGGTCGGGATGCGGGTAGTGATTCTTCACGACATTTCTTACACCCATGAACACGCGCCGCCAATACCCGAGTATCGCCCGAGTTGCACTTTGAGAATTGAACGTGGTGGTGTTCCAGTCTCCGCCGAGAAGTACCGGAAGCGGCGGCAACGTCTCCAGGTGATCGAGAATGATCTTCATCTGCCGATGTCGATGGGCGCGTGAGCACAATGCATCGAGATGTATCGTCACCGCGCGAAACGTTCCTGCCGGATGTTCGATATCCGCGATCAGCGCGCGAAGGTGACCCAGGCGCTTTTCCTTGCCCGACATCTTGTCCTTTCCGTTCGGCAACGGAATCGCGTGCACGTTTGTCATGGGGTAACGCGAGAACATCGCCAGACCGTGAATGGCATTGGAATTCTCACCGCCGACAAACTCTTCGACGCCGCTTCCCTTCTGAAGCGCAATGTACAAGGGTGCAAAGGCGTAGTTCATTTGAAGCGCGTCGCCCAATTCCTTCGCCACGAAACGATTTCCGCTTCTCGCCATTCCATGATCCAGCTCGGTAAGAAGCAGGATGTCTCTGTCCTTCAGCTGCGGATGATTCTTCAACGCATCGACGATGCCAGGGTAGCGGTTGCCGCGTTCGATGTTCCAAGCGAGAGCGGAAACGCATGGTGATTTTCCCCCAGGCGCTGCGGTCTCGGACACGACGATCGTGTTCAGTATTCGGTCAATCTCGGGCCTGGCCTTCGCGTAGAGCTCGGACGCCTCAAGTTCCTGCGTCGATTCGAATTTTAGAAACTCGGGGAAGTGCTTCCTGAGCCCATGCTCAAGCACCTCGACACCCGAGGCCGTTACCAACGGTTTCATAACCTGAAGTATGTGGGAATTCATACCCCCGCCCCCCGAATTATCCTATAAGGAGGACTATGGGATCTCGAGCTGCGAGCAAACTCCTGCTGGTGGGCAGCCTACCGGCAGACACAACGGAAGGTGCCCTCCGTGCAGGCGCTGAATTATTCGGCGATCTCGTCTTTGCATTGCCGGACGGAGAGACAGGACCACGACGCGGATGGGTGGGATACGAACGTGAGCGGCTTTGCCGTCCGCATCCGGACATCGAGCTCGTTCAGGAAACTGCATCCCCGACAGGAATTCCGCGCCACGCCTATGAGACGCCGGTCTTCAGGATCCGCAAAGGCGTATCGAAGCTGGAATTCAATTCGTGGCCACGCATTGACGATGCGATCGAGTCGTACCAGGTATTCCGCAGACTTCAGGATCAGGGAGTGCTTCCACGTCACTTGCGTTTTCAGGTGAGCTTGCCATTTCCGTCGAGCGCGTTGAATGCATTCAAGTCGAACTTCGCCGCCGATTATGCGATCGCCGGACCAGCGTACGAAAACCTGGTCCGTCGCGAGCTGCAGCGCCTGACGCAAGCGATTCCGCCATCGGCACTCGCCATTCAATGGGATGTTTGTTACGAGGTGCAGGACATCGAAGGAGTCATCGCCTGGATGGGAGGCGACAGCTGGGAGCGATTCACGGGACCTGTGGCGCGCCTGACACACGCGATACCTCAGGAGGTTCTCGTTGGATATCACCTTTGCTACGGCACCTTCCCTCATTGGCCGATGGTCGAAGCACGCGACCTGGCGCTTCTGGTACGAATGGCGAACTTTGCCATCGCCAACTCCGGTCGGCGCGTGGACTGGGTACACATGGCGGGACCGACGTACCTGCGCAGCGAAGACGATCGATTCTTCCGCCCGCTCACGGGCCTGCGCCGCGAGGAAGCGCGAGTGTTTCTTGGCATCGTGCTGCCCCTCGATGGAGCCGCCGGACTCAGGCGGCGTCACAACACGGCGTCAAAGTACTTCAAGGATTTCGGCGTTTCTCTCTACTGCGGATTCGGCCGGCAGCCGGGCGAGGACGGCATGAAGACGATGCGGGAACACCGGGATGTTGTAATGGAGGTGGTGGGATAAGCAGTCGGATCAGCCAGGCCAGCGTTTGCCGGCGACAAACACCGCACGCGGAAACAGTTTCTGATGGCCGGTTCGCTTCCCATTCGCATTGTCGACGAACTCAAAGTCGCCGGACATCAGTTCAAGAACGGAAATATCGGCAGTGGATCCAACCTGCAGCGTCCCCAATCCCTTCAATGCCGGAATGGCGCGGGCGGAGTTGACGGTGCCGCGGGCAATGACCTGATCCAGACTCATTCCCAGCAACAGGAATTTCGAAAGCACATTCGGAAAGTTGAACACCTGATCGGTCAGGCCGGCGCCGTTGAGGTCGGACGTGATGGTGTCGGGAAGGAAATCCTGAGCCAGCGCGCGTTCGGCCACTTCCCAGGTGATGTGCCCGTTTCTGCCGTTGCCCACATCGAAAAGAATTCCCCGCTGTCTGGCATCGCGGACCTGCTGCAGGACGCGACCGTTGGCGTCCAGCATGCCGTTGGGAGGCGGCGAAAACATGTGCGTGACGATATCTCCCGGATGCAGCAACGCGAGAATGTCCGGCAAAGGAGAACGCGTGTCGCCAATATGAATCATCAATGGAATGCCAAAACCCTGCGTGATCTCGTGGCTCCTTCGAACTCCATCCAGATCGTGATCGCCCGCATACTGTCGGGACAGTCGGGCTTTCACGCCGACGATGACGTTCCGGTGCGTACGAATCGACGCCCGCGCAGCTTCCGGATCGACGCTGGAGTACCTCAACAGCTCTCCGTCGGCCTGATTGCCGAGTCTGGAAACGTTGATCAATACGCGAACCCGGTTTGGTGCACTGTTGGAAACCGCGATCATGTCCAGGATTCCATCCGCTCCCCGCGAACCGGCGTCGACGACGGTGGTGACACCGCCGGACAGCACCTGCTCGGCGCTCAACTCGGCAGGACGGACATGGGCGTGGATATCGACCAGGCCCGGTGTGAGTATCCGCCCACGAGCGTCGAAGACCTCGGCAGAGTCGGTGGACGGAATGTCCGCTTGCAGCGCGGCGATCTTTCCCTGGCGGATGGCAACATCCATCATCCGATCGATTTTTTGACTCGCATCCAGAACGCGGCCGCCTTTTATGACGAGGTCGTATTTGGGCGCGACGGGAAACGGTATGGGCGCGGCAGCAAGGAACACAGACGAGGCCAGAAACTCGCGTCGATTCATAGCGTGAAAAATAACAGGAAATTTGGGAACAGACCAATGTTCAAATCGGTTTACCATCTCGAAGGTGAAGGCACTTGTTAAATCGCACGCGAAGCCCGGTTTGTGGCTCGAGGATATTCCAGAGCCCGTAATCGGAATCAATGACGTCCTCATCCGTGTTCTCCGAACCGGTATCTGCGGTTCGGATATTCACATCTACGACTGGAACGAGTGGGCGCAGCAAACCATTCCCGTCCCCATGGCGATTGGCCATGAGTTCGTCGGCGAGATCGTCGCAGCCGGCTCCAACGTCAACGACTTTCAGCCGGGAGAGCTGGTTTCCGGTGAAGGCCACGTGGTGTGCGGACGCTGCCGGAACTGTCTGGCCGGCCGGCGGCATCTTTGCGCGAATACCTCCGGAGTCGGAGTCAACCGGCCGGGGAGTTTTGCGGAGCTGATTTCTCTCCCCATGACCAACGTCTGGCGTCACGATCCGAAAGTGAATCGGGACGCCGCTGCGATCTTCGATCCGTTTGGAAACGCCGTGCATACCGCGCTGACGTTCGAAGTTCTTGGCGAAGACGTGCTGATCACCGGCGCCGGACCGATCGGAATTATGGCGGCGGCAGTGGCGCGTCATGCCGGAGCACGATACGTGGTCATCACCGACGTCAATGAATACCGCCTGGAACTTGCCCGGAAGGTCGGAGTGAATCTCGCCGTGAATGTCACGAAGTCGTCGATCAAGGAAGCTCAGGCCGTGCTGGGAATGAAGGAAGGCTTCGATGTCGGGCTGGAAATGTCCGGCAATAATGCGGCGTTCCGCGACATGCTGCACAACATGGCGCATGGCGGCCGTATCGCCATGCTCGGCATACCCTCCGGCGAAATGGCCATCAACTGGCGCGAGGTCATTTTCAATATGCTCACGATACGCGGCATCTATGGGCGCCAGATGTATGAATCCTGGTACAAGATGACCGTTCTGCTGCAATCCGGACTCGATATCCAGCCCGTCATCACCCATCGATTCAGCTATCGCGACTTCGAGGAAGGCTTTCAGGTGATGCGATCCGGCAACAGCGGCAAAGTCATACTCAACTGGGAGGAACTCCGCTGATGCTCGGTCCTTACAAGGAATTTCTGGAATCGCAACTCGGCGATATCCGCCTGGCAGGTCTCTGGAAACCGGAACGCGTGCTGGATACTCCGCAGCGCGCGGAGGTACGCATACACGGCGGCGCGGAAGTTCTCGTCCTGTGCGCCAATAACTATCTCGGCCTTGCCGACAATCCCCAGGTGATCTCCGCGGCGCGCGCGGCTTTGCACCGCTGGGGCTACGGCATGGCGTCGGTGCGCTTCATTTGCGGCACGCAGGCGCAGCACAAGGAACTCGAGAGCGAACTCAGCGGCTTTCTGGGGACCGACGACACCATCCTCTATTCGTCCTGTTTCGACGCCAATGGCGGGCTGTTCGAAACCCTGCTCGGTGAAAAGGATGCCGTGATATCCGACGAGTTGAATCACGCGTCGATCATCGACGGCATCCGGCTGTCGAAAGCGCAGCGCTTCCGATACAAGAACCGCGACATGGCGGATCTGGAAGCACAACTCCACGCGGCCAGAGACTGTCGCTTCCGTCTCATTGCCACCGATGGCGTGTTTTCGATGGATGGAACCATCGCTCCGCTCCAGCAGATCTGCGATCTGGCAGAAAAAACCAGCTCGATGGTGATGGTGGACGATTCTCACGCGGTCGGGTTCATGGGTCCGCACGGACGTGGAACCCACGAACACACCGGCGTGATGAATCGAGTGGATATTCTCACCGGAACTCTCGGAAAAGCGCTGGGCGGCGCCAGCGGGGGCTATGTCTCCGGACCAAAGGCGATCATTGAAATGTTGCGTCAACGATCGCGTCCGTACCTGTTTTCCAATTCCCTGCCGCCGGTTGTCGTCGCCGCTTCGATTGAAGCGCTGAGAATTTTGAAAGGCTCCAACGAACTTCCCCAACAGTTGCACGCCAACACGGCGTTCTTTCGAAGGCGGATGAACGAGCTCGGACTCGACATCATTCCGGGCGAACATCCCATCGTGCCCGTCATGGTGGGGGATGCCGCTCGTGCCGGACGAATGGCCGAATATCTGTTGCAGCGCGGAATCTATGTGGTCGGATTTTCCTTCCCGGTTGTCCCGATCGGAAAAGCCCGCATCCGGACGCAGGTCTCAGCGGCGCACACGACCGAAGAGCTTTCCCGCGCCGCCGCCCTGTTCCGCGAAGCCACCGACAATGTCACCTGAATTCGGGAGTTATGGGGACAGACCCCTCAACCCCCTAATTCCGTTTTTTGGAATTAGGGGGTTGAGGGGTCTGTCCCCATAACTCCCTAACTCTTCGGCAATATGAGAATCGATAATAGCGAAGTTGGCGAGATTCTAATCCGGCACTTTCCAATCTCGGACTGCCGAAACAGAAAAGTGTTGCTGATTGTGCCGGATGGCACAAGGACGGCGCCGATTGGTCTGGTATTCCGCTCGCTTCACGAGCAGATCGGCGGCGTCACGAAAGCGTTCGATGTGCTGATCGCGCTGGGAACCCACCAGCCCATGAGCGAAGCTGCCATTCGGCAGCGGCTCGAAATCTCTGAAGACGAACGCAACACGACCTATCGCCATGTGCGGTTCTTCAATCATGAATGGAACAATCCGGCGGCGTTACAGCGAATCGGAGTGATCCCCGCAGAAGAAATTCGCGAACTGTCGGGCGGACTGTTCTCGATGAATGTGCCGGTTGAAATCAACAGGCTCGTCTTCGATTACGACCAGATCGTTATTGTTGGTCCGGTGTTCCCCCACGAAGTCGTCGGGTTCTCGGGCGGGAACAAATATCTGTTCCCTGGCATTTCCGGACCGGAGCTATTGAATTTCTTCCACTGGCTGGGAGCGGTGATTACGACTCCGAAAGTCATCGGGAGCAAATGGACGCCGGTCCGCAAAGTGGTCGACCGGGCCGCCGCAATGTTGAAAGTCGACAAGCGATGCGTCGCCATGGTGGTCCATTCCGATAAATCGCTGGCGGGCCTGTTTATCGGCACACCGGAAGAGGCCTGGGACCAGGCGAGTGAGCTGTCGCGTCAGGTTCACATCATTTATAAGGATAGGCCGTTTCAAACCATCCTTTCATGCGTGCCGCCGATGTACGACGAAATCTGGACGGCGGGAAAGGCAATGTACAAGCTGGAACCCGTGCTGGCGGATGGCGGCGAATTGATCATCTACGCGCCGCATGTTCGAGAGGTTTGTATGACACATCGTGAAACGATCATGGCGGTGGGTTATCACTGCCGCGATTACTTTCTCAAGCAGTGGGATCACTTCAAGCACCACCCATGGGGCGTGCTCGCGCACTCTTCGCACGTGCACGGGCTCGGGACATACGAAGATGGTGTGGAAACGCCACGCGCGCGTGTGACGCTTGCGACGGGAATCCCGGAAGGGGTTTGCAGCAAGATCAATCTGGGATACCGCGATCCGCAAAGCATCCGGGTGGAGGACTACGCGAATCGAGAGAGCGAAGGAGTTCTGCTCGTGCCCCGAGCGGGCGAGATTTTGTATCAGCTGAATAATCCACCAGCCTGGGCACTGTAGGTGAATAGCGCCCGAATCGTTTATGCTCTCCGGCGGTGAACATTGCTCTTCTAAAACTGCAACTCCTGTATTCCGGCATCCGTGCGGGACAGAATCTGCCGAATCCGCTGACAAATCCGTTTGGCCTGGTCCACCTGGTCCTGCCTGAAGGCGTTACCGTCAGTGTCCATCGGAATGAGAACGGCACGGACTCCCCTTTTACGTTAAGAAAGGATGGCGCGCAGTTCTTCCTGGATATCGCCGGCAGCGAATCGGTACCGGTTCAATGGACGCCGCCACTTCACAGTTACCAGCAGAAGACTTCGTCCGGAGTGCTGGTCTCCGACATCCTGACGGTTCACGGAGATTTCATCGCCGTGCATCCCACGCACGCCTGCCGTTTCGGCCAGAGCGGACTGTCGTGCCGGTACTGCGGTTCGTCGCGCGACGTTTCCCAGCATCCGCCGTTTACTCCGCGCGATCTTGTCGAAGCGATTCAGATCGTCGAGCAGGAAAAGCGGTGCGACCTCGTCAGTCTCTCCTCCGGGCGCGTCGACACTCCCGACGGCGGAGTCGAACGTCTCGAAAAGTGGGTTACCGAAATTCGAAAACACCTGAACGTTCTGATCGCTCTGGACCTGGTCCCACCGGAAACGAACGACTGGATCGACAAGACCTACGCCATGGGCGTCGATGCGTTGTACTACGACTCGGATTTCTTCAATCCGAATGACGAACCTCGAAAGGATTTCGAAAAACACAAGGTTCGCCAGCTCGAAGCGCTTGCCTATGCCAGGCGGATTTTCCCAACCGGGGCCGTACTGTCGCATCTGGTCATCGGACTCGAACCGCTGGAGGAGACCCGCGCCAGCATCGACCTGTTGATTGATCGCGGCGTGGTTCCCGTGCTGGCATACTTTCCCCCTTACGATGGATCGAACCTGCGAAGCCGCTGGACCGCCACTCCCGAGCAGGCACGCGAAATCTACGCGCATCTCTACGAACGACTGGTGCGGACCCGCATCAACCCGCACTGGGTTCAGCAATACGATGTGGTTCTAACCGCGCTGGAAGGACGATTCTTCTCGAATGAGTCTCCGCGCTATCACCTGAAGCTGAAGAATTTCTACGAGACCAGCTATGGCAGAGCCGTGCGCTTCAGCCTGGCACGGTTACGTCGCCACCTGCGTGTGGTACCCGCTTAATGCAATACAAGATCGATACCCGGCCACTTCCGATTGTGATTCTGGCGCGCTGGTGGCGCTTCCCGGTTTTTGTACTTCTCGGATATACGCTGTATTTCTGCTTTGGCCAGCAACCTCCCGAAGGCCTTTCCCTGGAAGGCTACCGGGCATTGATCGTTTTCCTCACGTGTCTGGTGCTCTGGGTGACGCATCTGCTGCCATTGCCGGTGACCGGACTCTTCGCACTCGTTGCACCGCCGCTGCTCGGCGTGATGAAAGCGCGCGAGGCATTTTCGTTTTTCGGGTCCGAGCCCGTGTTTTTCATCATGGGAGTGTTCATTCTGGCCACGGCATTGCTGAAATCCGGCCTGTCGACTCGAATGGCGCTTCACCTTCTGAAGAGCGGATCCAAATCTCCAAAGCGGCTCATCCTTCAGGTAATGCTTACCGCGGCATTGCTTTCGTTCGTGATGAGCGAGCATGCGGTTGCCGCCATGATGTTTCCGCTGATCGTCATCATTACGAAGAAGCTGCGCCTGTCGCCCCAGCAAAGCTCCTATGGCCGCACTCTTTTTGTCGCGATGGCATGGGGTTGCGTGATTGGCGGTATCGCGACAATGCTCGGGGGCGCGCGAGTGCCACTGGCCGTCGGCCTGCTTCAGGAGGCGGGAAACGGAACTATCGCGTTTTCCGAGTGGACACTGTCGATGATGCCGGCCGTCATCGTCCTTTTCGGATTCTGCTACTTCCTTCTCACGCGCTTCTACCCCATCGACGTGGATACGGTTTCGGAGGCCGACGCGGCAATCGATGAACAGATCCGGGATTGTGGCCGGCTGTTGATGGAAGAAAAGTTTCTCGCGCTGCTGATCGTGGCTGCGATCGCGTGCTGGATTTTCCTCGGTGCGCAGCTGGGTATGGCAACGATCGCGATCCTGGCCGTCGTCCTGTTGTTCATGTTCCGTGTCGTGGAATGGAAGGCGCTTCAGGAGCTTATGGAATGGGGCGTCATCCTGATGTACGGCGGAGCGATTGCCATCAGTTCCATCTTGAACTCGACTGGAGCCGGGTTGTGGGTGACTCAAAAATACATCATCCCCCACTTGAGTTCGCCGTGGATGGTGATCATCGTTCTTTCGCTGCTGACGATTCTGTTAACGGAAGCGATGAGCAACTCTGCCGTGGTGGCGATATTTGTACCCATTGGAATGTCGATCGCGAAGCAGTTTGGAATGGATCCCCGCGTGGTGGTGTTTGCGGTGGCATCCGCGTCCGGCCTGGCGTATGCGCTGCCGATGAGCACGCCATCGGTGGCGATTGCCTATTCATCGGGATATCTCAAGCTGAAAGAAGTTGTGGTGCCGGCCGCCATCATGGCGGCCGTGTCGTGGCTGGCACTGATGCTGTCGGCAAGATTCTGGTGGCCGCTGCTGGGAATTCACGTTGGCGGTTAACCCAATATCTGGATTGTGCGCGGTCACAGACCGCGCCTACAATAGGACGATGCATCGCGTAGGAAAAGTCCTTGTGCTGTTGCTGGTGCTTGGCGTGGTCGCCACAGCGCATTGCGCAGAGGCATGCCGCTTTCTTCAGCCTGCCGCGCCCGATTGTCCTCAACATCCCAACTCCGGAAGTACGGACTGTTGTCAGCATTCCTACTCGGACGCAACGATGACCGCCCGAGTGATTTTGGTCTTCCTGCCCGTTCCGTCCATCAACCTTTCGGACGTGTTGAGCCCTGGAGCGTCCAGCGACGAGAGAAATGTTCTCCCCGATTCCGTACCTCCCTATTACGCGCGCATTGCCCCTTCCGTTTTGAGAGTCTGATTCGCCACCTCCCTGCTTTTCCGCAGTTCCATCTTTCAATACCCAGCGGAGGTTTATGCGTTTCACAGCTATTGTCGTGTTGGTCTGGTCCTTATCCATCCGAAGCGGCAACGCCCAGATGCCGGGCATGTCGGCAACCGAAAACAGTGTCGGCTATATGTCGTCGGGAACCAGCATCGAACCGGCGGCCACATCGGAAGCATCGTCCATGGTTCATGGATCCCTGGGCAGCTGGACGGTGATGTTCCACGCGAACGCGTTCGTGGCCGACATTCAGCAGAGCGGACCACGCGGTGGAGACAAGTTCTTCTCCACAAACTGGCTGATGCCCATGCTGACCAATCAATGGGGACCGCACACCGTGATCCTGCGCACCATGCTGAGCCTCGAACCGGCGACGGTCACGGACCGGCGATACCCATTGCTGTTTCAAGCCGGCGAAACGGCATTCGGAGAGCCCATCGTCGATGGCCAGCATCCCCACAATCTGTTCATGGAAATTGTCGGCCGATACGATTACGACATCAACGATAAGGCCCGGCTTTTCTTCTATGGCGGTCCCATCGGCGAACCGGCGCTGGGACCGACGGCGTTCCCGCATCGATCTTCCGCCTCGGAGAACCCTGTCGCGATGCTGGGACATCACACCCAGGACTCCACTCACATTTCCTACAGTGTGATTACGGCCGGACTCTCCGCGGGCCCGATCCAGGTGGAAGCTTCGACGTTTCATGGACAGGAGCCTAATGAGAATCGCTGGTATATTGGCACCGGAAAACCGGACTCGTACTCGGCACGACTGTCGGTGGCTCCAACCCGCGCCGTGGCCGGCCAGTTCTCCATTGGAAGAATCAACAACCGGGAGCCTCATGAGCCAGGACTGGACACACTTCGAATGACTGCATCGATTCACCATAACCTGACGCTGTCCGACGGGAGCCTGGCATCGAGCATCATCTGGGGGCGAAACAACGACATGATCGACTCCGAAGAACGTATCTTCAACTCCTACGCGCTGGAATCGACGTGGAATTTCAAGAGCCGCAACTGGGCATGGACGCGTATTGAAAATCTGGATCAGGATATGGGCCGCGTTCAGGCATACACCTTCGGATACGAGAGGGATATCCTGAGAACCCCGCTATGGGCAAACATCGGACTTGGATTTCAGTTCACGACATACGGCGTGACTGATGAAATGAAAGCGGACTATGGCAACAGTCCAAAATCCTTCGTCGTCTTCCTGCATCTTCGACCCGTGGGGAACATGGCCGCACATATGCGTGCCATGCATGGACATTGAATGGAAAACAAATGACCCGCGGAACTTTCAAATATCTGGTCCCGATTGTTTTCATTTTTATCGCCGGTGCAGGCCTTTGGGGATGGTCAGTAATATCTCGAGGATTCAGCGCGAGGGATCAACCGGGTTCGGTCGAGGCATTTCTCGCTCGTCGATTCCGCCGCATGGCTGTACCTTGGGCGGCCCGCGACGCAAAGAATCCGGTGACGGCAAGTCCGGAGGTGCTTTCCAACGCGATGGAACATTTTGCCGACCACTGTGCGATATGCCATGCGAATGACGGCAGTGGGAATACGATGATCGGCAAAGGCCTGTTTCCAAAACCTCCCGACATGAGGCTGGAGGAAACGCAGAGCCTTACCGACGGAGAGCTGTACTACATCATCGAGAACGGCATTCGGTTTACGGGCATGCCGGCCTTCGGTACGGACCCCCCAAGTCCGAACGATGAAGAGAGCTGGGCACTGGTCGCATTCATACGCCAATTTCCGAAAATGACCGTCGAAGAGACGGAAGCTATGAAAAAAATGAATCCCAAGAGCCCGGGCGAACTCGAGAAGGAAGAACGGATACGAAAGTTTCTAGCTGGAGAGGACGCTCCCGCCTCTACAATTCAACATCACCATTAATGCTTCACCCCTCTCCCGACGGGAGAGGGTGGCGCGAAGCGCCGGGTGAGGGGTACAGTACAGATCCAGTAAGGAGAACACCAATGCTAAAACGAATCGCACTCTACATCATCACATTCGCCCTGTTGACCGGCCTTGCCGTCGCACACGGCGATCCCATCATGGGAACCGTCACTGCGGTAGCGGCAGATACCGTCACCATCAAGGACAAAGACAACAAACCCGTCGTCATCATGCTGGAGAAAACGACGAAGTATCTCCTCGACAGCAAACCTGGAAAGAAGGCGGATCTGAAGGTTGGCGTTCGCGTTGTCATTGACGCCCATATGGACACGAAGATGAAAATGTACAACGCCGAGGAAATCAACATCGGAGTTGCCGCGCCGGCCAAAAAGTAGTTTTCAACCTTCGGCCATCCGTGCCATCAGCGCGGCGACGGCGGATTCGATTGTCGGGAAAAAGCGCGCCTCTCCAATCTGCTGCGTCAGCCCTGTCCGATCGAGCATGTCGCGGACCGGCCCCTTTGCCGCGGCAATGGCAAACACGATGCCGCGCTCGGACAGATCTCGCCGAACCTCATCGAGGCTGGCCGCGCCCGTGGTGTCCACGAGCGGAATCGTTTCCGCGTCGAGAACAAAAACGCGCACATCCGGCCCGGACTTCCCGACCATCGTTTTCACGCGTGATCGGAAGTAATCCGAATTGAAGAACACCAGCGACGAATCGAAGCGATAGATCACCAGGCCGGGAAACGTCTCCGCCGTTGCATGACTGGCGATATCGTGAAAGCCGCCGGTCCCGGCAACTCTTCCGAGTATGGCGTCGTGCGGTTGAGACGCGCGCTTGAGGAGTTGCAGAAGCGCCAGCACCACCGCGACGACCACTCCAGGCAACACGCCGACGGTGATGACGCCAAGCAGAGTGACGATAGTCAGGACGAACTCCGGCCGACTGATACGACGCAGTTTTAACAAACCCGGCAAATCAAACAGTCCGATGGCCGCGTTCACGAGCACGGCGGCAAGCACCGTGATCGGAAGCAGCGCGAGAGGTGCAGTGAGGAACAGCAGCACCAGAACCAGCAAGCCTGCCGCGATCAATCCAGTGACCTGACTCTTTCCGCCAACCGAATCATTGACGGCCGTTCGCGAATCCGCGCCGCTGATCGCAAATCCCTGCAGCAGCCCCGCGCCGCCAGCCAAGTTTTCAGTGTATCTTTATCCACGAAACAAAATGGGGAACCGGATGAGGACAAACATCGAAGGAACTGCCCATCATGAGGCTGGACATGCCGTGGCTTGCTTGATGTTCGGCATCGCGTTCGACTCTGTGACAATTGTCGGGACCGATGACAGCAACGGACATCTGACCCGCCCAAAGCCAGGATGGTATAACACCGACCATTTCGATGATCGGCACCTGCTCCGGATTCGGGACGAAGTCGCTCAGGACTTCGCCGGTCAAATCGCCGAGTGGAAGTACAGGGGAAAGCGTCCACGGTACGGCACGCAGGACGATAATCAAAAAGCGTTCGATCTAGCCCTGAAATTAACCGGGGGCGGAAAAACGACAGGAGCATTTCTGGAGTACTGTTGGTGCTTCGCGGAAGACTTTGTCAATTCGAATTGGCGCAGCATCCGATTGGTCGCTGGTGAACTCACAAAAGGTAAAACGCTCACCAGTCGTCAACTCAGCGAAATGACACCTGCGCTGAAACCGGATTGATATTCGGAGATTGAAAAGCAATTCTTTCGCACGATTCGAATGGAGAAACATTTCGCTCAGGAAGCGGTGCCATTCCGTCTTTCCAAATCGCACATCAGGTCTCGAATGATTCTTTGATATGTGCAAAACGTCCTCTATAATCGCTTACGATTCGAAGGAAGCCTCCAAAGGCCTACTCTCAATTCACACCCTGAAACGATTTCCATATTTGATAATGCTGTGCTGCATTGCTCCAGGACGATTTGAACTGCAGATTCACGGGAAGTAACCAGAAGGTTTGACAGAGACACTATGCAGTCCAGCCTTGAACATTTCGTGAAGGCCGCCGAAGTCTTTCCGGCCGCAATCATCATCGCGGATACCGATGGCCGCATAGTTCTCGTAAACGGGAAAACACTGGCGATGTTTGGGTATGAGCAGAACGAACTCGTTGGACAGAGAATCGAATTGCTTGTTCCGGAAAGGTTTCGCGGACGGCACGTGCATCACCGGGAAGAATTCAATTCTTCCCCCAAGACTCGACTCATGGGGACCGGAATGGATCTTGTGGGAAGACGGAAGGACGGCAATGAATTCCCTATTGAAGTCAGCCTGAGTCCCGCACCTACGGACACGGGCATGCTGATTGTCAGCATGGTTCAGGACATATCGGTACGAAAGCGAGCTGAAGAAGAACGGAAGCAATCGGAGCAAAGTTTCCGGCTGCTATTCGAGAATGCCGTTGTCGGGATTTTCCGCTGGAGCCTCTCCGGACAATTCCTGGATGCAAACCCCGCCCTCTGCTCGATGCTCGCGTACGACTCCGTTGACGAACTGGTAAATAACGACAAGCACGTAAACGTTTTTCAGAATCCCAATCAGCAAGCCGCTTTTCTCGAAGGATTGGAGAAACATGATCGGATCAGCAACGTCGATGCCGCTTGGAAGCGAAAAGATGGCAAGCCGATCGCAGTAAGGCTCAATGGCCGTGCGGTTCGGAATCAGGCCGGAGAGCCGATCGCGTTTGAGATATTCGCTGCAGACGTCACCCATCGTATGGCACTTGAGGAACAGCTTCGACACTCCCAGAAGATGGAGGCTGTCGGCAGACTCGCCGATAGCATTGTTCACGACTTCAACAATCTTATGGCAGTAATCACTGCTCAGGGCGAGCTTGTGTTGGAGCTGGAAGACCTGGCTGCGATTCGTCAGGAAACCGAACTCATCGTCGCTACGGCCGAAAAGGCTGCTGCGTTGACGCGTCAGCTCCTGGCTTTCAGTCGAAAACAGGAAGTGGAGTCGAAGGTCATCGATTTGAACCTGATGTTGCATGGCGACCTGAATCACATGATGGAGAGGCTCCTGCCAGACGACGTTCAAATGAAGTCAATTCTCTCTTCCGATCTCGGTCGCGTCCTTGTCAATCCTGGTCACGTCGAACAAATAGTGATGAATCTGATAGTCAATGCGCGAGATGCAATGCCACAGGGTGGCAGCCTGACCATCGAGACTTCCAATGTCGAATTGGATTCACTGTATGCCCAGGAACACCTCGACGTTACTGCCGGAGCGTATGTGATGCTCGCCGTCAGTGACACCGGAATTGGCATCAGTCCGGAAGTACGATCGCGAATATTCGAACCGTTTTTTACGACCAAGGGCTCGGCCGGAACCGGCCTCGGTCTGTCGACCGTATATGCCAATGTGAAAAATGCCAAGGGTCATGTCTGGTTCTATTCAGAAATGGGCAAAGGAACAACCTTCAGGGTATACCTTCCGCGCGTCGACAAAGCGACCGACATCAGTACTCCGGATGAAGCCTCGTTATCGCAAATCAGCAGGGGCGCCGCAACAATTCTTCTCGTCGAAGACGACGAGCGCCTTCATCGCTCCATACGGCAAATACTCGAAAAGGCGGGCTACACAGTTTTGCCCGCGTTCCACGGCATGGACGCCCTACGACTTCTTGAAGCACACCAGGGGAATGTCCATCTCATTCTCACAGATATAGGATTGCCCCATATTCGAGGTCCGGAATTGATCACTCGGCTAAAGGTGCAACGACCAAACATCGAAGTCCTTTATATGTCAGGCTTCGGAGAGGATGGTCTTCGCCCCGAAGAGGTTGCGCAGTTGGCAAATCGATTCATACAAAAGCCATTCCGGAAGGATACTCTGCTACGAAGAGTGGAAGCTGCACTCCTTAACGTAGACTGATGGGGCTGAAGCTCCGTTGGACCATAGCGGTTGCCAACGCATAGGTCCTGGGGGTTTATTGACTCCGGCTTCTTCGACCGAGAATATGCCGTCGAACAAATGACCAATGCCGTTGTCGTCGACGATCGAATACGCACGATGTACCGGCACTCTAAAAGTCCTGCCGGCAATCGATAACTGTAAAGGTGCGCAGCTTCATGGCTCCTGCCGACGCGTCGTGAGTGAACTGCCCACAAGTACAGGTGACCTTTCACCTCTCAACCGTTTACTCTCCTTAGGCCTGCATTACTCAACTTCAATCGAGGAGCCTGGATGAGCAATCAAGATGACGTGTTCCGGAAGCAGTTACCGATTCCCGATATCAGTACTCACGGCCTGATTACATATGACGCAAAGGATAAGGACACGAAGTTTCCACCGATTAGGGATCTGCGGCCGCCGAAGGGTGCACCGAATGTTCTGGTGATCCTTATCGACGACGTCGGCTACGGCGCGACCAGCGCTTTCGGTGGGCCGTGCCAAACTCCAAATTTTGCGAAACTGGCGAAAGGCGGACTGCAGTACACGCGGTTCCACACCACGGCGTTGTGTTCGCCCACGCGGCAGGCTCTGCTCACGGGACGAAACCATCACTCCGTCGGCATGGGTGGCATCACGGAAATTGCGACCGCCGCTCCGGGCCAGTGCTCGGTGTTGCCCAACACGAAAGCGCCGCTTGCGCTGACTCTCAAGCTCAATGGCTACGCCACGGCACAGTTCGGCAAGTGCCACGAAGTTCCCGTGTGGCAGACGAGTCCGGCTGGTCCGTTCACGGCCTGGCCGACCGGCGGCGGCGGCTTCGAGTATTTCTACGGCTTCATCGGAGGCGAGAACAACCAGTGGGATCCGGCGCTCTATGAGGGCACGACGCCGATCGAGCCACCGAAAACGCCGGCCGAGGGCTACCACCTCACCGAAGATTTGACCGACAAGTTCATCTCCTGGACGCGCCAGCAGAAGGCGCTGCTGCCCGACAAACCGTTCTTCGTGTACTTCGCGCCCGGTGCCACGCATGCCCCGCACCACGTGCCGAAGGAATGGATCGAGAAGTACAAGGGGAAGTTCGCGCATGGCTGGGACAGGCAGCGTGAAATCACGTTCGCGAAACAGAAGGAACTCGGCCTTATCGCCGCCGACGCGAAGCTGACGCCGCGGCACAAGGAGATTCCCGCCTGGGACGAAATGGATCCCCAGCTGAAGCCGGTACTCGAACGCGAAATGGAAGTGTACGCCGCCTTCATGGAGCACACGGACCATCACGTGGGCCGGATGATCGATTCACTCAAGGAGATGGGAGAGCTCGACAACACACTGATCTATCTTGTCATCGGCGACAACGGCGCCTCCGCGGAAGGCACCCTTCAGGGCGCATTCAACGAGATGGCCAACTTCAACGGCGTGCCCGAAATCGAAACGCCGGAGTTCATGATGTCCAAACTCGATGAGTTTGGAGGCGAGGGATCCTACGGACACTACGCGGTGGGCTGGGCATGGGCGATGAACTCGCCTTACCAGTGGACCAAGCAGGTCGCCTCACACTGGGGCGGCACACGCAATGGAGTCGTCGTGCACTGGCCCAAGGGCATCAAGGAAAAGGGCGGAATTCGCAACCAGTTCTGCCACGTCATCGACATCGCTCCGACGGTGTTGGAAGCTGCCGGTCTCCCCGAGCCGTCCATGGTCAACGGCGTTCAACAGAGTCCATACGAAGGAACGAGCATGCTCTATTCGTTCAACGATGCCGCCGCGGCAGAGCGGCATGAGACGCAGTACTTCGAAATGTTCTGTAATCGCGGCATCTATCACAAAGGCTGGAGCGCCGTGACCAAGCATCGCACGCCGTGGGAAATGAAGGGCGGCAAGCTGCCGGCCTTCGATGAAGATGTGTGGGAGCTCTACGACGGGAGCAAGGATTGGACTCAGGACAACGACCTGTCGAAGCAACTGCCGGAAAAACTTCGCGAACTGCAGCGGCTATGGCTCATCGAAGCGGTGAAGTTCAATGTGCTCCCGCTGGATGACCGCCAGATCGAGCGATTTGTTCCCGAGCTGGCCGGACGGCCCACACTGATCAAGGGCAACACGCAGACGTTGTATGCGGGTATGGGACGACTATCCGAGAACAGTGTGATCACGATCAAAAACAAGTCCTTCTCTGTCACTTCGGATCTGGAAGTACCGGCGAAGGGCGCCGAGGGCGTGATCATTGCGCAGGGCGGCCGGTTCGGCGGGTGGAGCTTGTACGCGAAGGGCGGCAAAGCGAAGTTTCACTACAACACGCTCGGCATCAGGCAATTCAATATCGAAGCCACCAAACCGATTCCCACCGGCAAGACGCAGGTTCGCGCGGAATTCGCCTATGACGGCGGCGGCATGGGCAAGGGCGGCACCGTCACGCTCTTCTGCGATGGTAAAGAAGTTGGCAAGGGCCGTATCGAGCAGACGCAGGGAATTATCTTCTCTGCGGACGAAACCACCGACATCGGATATGAGTCGGGCACGACGGTAAGCCCCGACTACACGGCACACACCAGCCGCTTCAACGGAAAGATCAACTGGGTACAGATCGATCTCGGCAAGGATGCGGAAGACGCCGATCACTATATCTCGGCGGAAGAGCGCCTCCGCGTGGCGATGGCGCGACAGTAAAGAGTCGGAGAGAGACCTTGAAGGCGGCTGAATAAGCCGCCTTTTCCCTGCGAGAAGACCAGACTCGAGTCCCGAAAGATTTCCTTCTTAATTCATGAGTGCACGGAATCCGACTGCTTAATGTAGCGGATGTTGAAGGCGACTGTGATGCGGTCCGTCGCATCTCCGTTCGGCTGCACCCAATGCGTCAGGTAGGACGGAAACACCAGGAGATTTCCCGGCTTCGGTTTGATGACGAACTTCCGATTGAAGCAGACGGCGCCTTCGATCGTGAGGGCGTTGGCGTTGGCGCGCGGGTCGAGGAACTCGATCGCGCCGCTGAGTCCCTCCGGCGGCACGCTGGCATAATACACGCCGGATAACGCGAAACCCGAGTGGTCATGCGGCGCGTTGAAAGCGCCAGGCGGGTTGACGTTGATCCAGCCCTGGCAGAGCGCCCGGTTTGCGGCGAAATCAAAATGAGGCGAAAGCAACTGTGTGGTCTCCTGCACTGCTTTCAGGATGTGCTTGCGTAACGCTGTGCAGCCGAGTTCGGTGCGACCGAAGAAATCATCTTCGGAATGCCAGCCATCGCGATTACTTCTGGTGGCTCCGGGCGAACGCGCACGCATCGCCTGCGCTTCCTCGACCAGCTGCCGGTTGAGGACTTCGCAATCCACGACCTGGAACAGCATCATGGGCGAAGCGAACGCCGGCTCTACCTGGGTCAACTCGATCTTACTCATGAACGTTCGTCTTGCTCCGAAAACCAATCTCGCGCGCCGCCTTCGATTCTAATCGCGGACTCACTTGTTGCGCTTAGAACGTCCACGCAAATTGAGTCTGGAAACCGAACCCTTCGTTGGGCAGGTTGGTAGGTTCCTTGTATTCGGTCTTGCGCCATGCTGGTTCAATCCCGATGCGGAATGACTTGCCGATGTCCCAGAGAAGAGTACTGAATACCGTACGGTTGTAGGTCCGCCCGAAGAGCGTGTTGGGGATTGCAGTGATGTCGTTGGAATTGGGCTCATCCATAATGATACCGGTGTGACTGTGCAGGTTCGGCTTCAGGTAGACGAATCCCTCCACCCAGCCGCCCGTGGAGCGGATTGCCTTCCAGGTCACGGCATCGAGGGATTGGAGGATCGCTCCAGCACTTTGACCAAGCCCCTGGCCCGTGTACACTTCGCCCTTAAATCCGTAGCGGCTTGCCAGGTTCACTCGAAAGTCGAGGTTGATTCCAAACACGTCCGAAACAACTCGTCGCGCAGGGTCACTGGGAAGGGCGGTCCTCCGAAGCTGGCCTATCAGGCCTGAGACACCGATCTCCACGGGACGCTGCGTCAGGAGGCCGATGCCGATGGGCGCCGGCTTTCCTCCGCCAAAAGCCAGGCGTCCTTCCACGTTCGGCCAACCGTTATCCTCGTCCAGACTGACATCCGGAGTCTTGATGGAATTGAGCGGCTCACTTGCCGCCGCCTGAAAAGTCCATTGGGAGTCGCTGCCAGCAGGTACGAAACGCTCCACCCGAATTTGGCCCTTAATGGTGTTGCCGACCGGCGCACCGTCGGCGGAAAAGGGCAGAACCGTCGGCAGGTTCGGAGCGAAGACATCCAACTGCAGGCCCGCTGCGAATCTCCACTGATCGTTGAACAGTTCGCCGTATGCCTGCGTTAACAGAATTCCGTTATTGTCTGCAAAGACATTGGTGTTGTCGTAAAACACCGCCGATAGTCTCCCCCCGGAATGGAATTTTCCAACTTCGGGTCCGGTAAAAAGAACGCCGATGGTCGAATTCCGAGCGTTAATCGCAATGGTGCGTTGGGAAAATCCGCCGACAAACTGCGGAACCAGGAAAGCCGGAAGACCGGGCCCCTGGGTCCGCGCCGAGTTGTAATAGACGTCCAGCCGGACCGCCCCGAAAATTTTCAAATGGGAGCCGATATTGGCGGTCACCGACTGATCCGGACCGGCACCGGTGGCCGGCGGCGGAGTCTGGCCGCGCGCCGGCCCCACCGAAACCGCGAGCACGCAAAGCGACAAGATAGACAATCGAGCAAGGAGCACACGCATGGAATTCCCCTGGGGAAATGCGTCGAAGGGCCAATCCTGTCGACTGGCCCTTCCCTGACGCAGTTTATTGGCAGATTCCGCCTTCATCCAAATACAGAACGACGCTTGCTCAGTCCATGAAAGGCTTGCTGTAAAGCGGGCGTTCCTTTTCGCTGGCCAGCCGTTCCTTCTGTGGCTTGGCCCAGTAATCCCAGCGCGCGCTGGGCGTGAATGCGCCGGTAATCGCCGCATTGACGAGGGCTGGCGGGTTACCGAAGATCCAGTTCATGCCGAATCCGCCGCCAAGCTTCACGTACTTGAAACTGTCCGTGGCGATGGTAATGCCCTGCGGATAGTGCCGGACCGGGTTCATGCACATGCACGTTTGGTGGAAAATTTTGCCACCGGCGTCCTCGATGATTTTGGCGTCTCCGTATTCGTGAGCCATGTGGTAGTTGGGCGTGTCGGTCTGCACCCACAGCATGACCCCTTCTTTCACCTTCTTTCCTTTCAACAAGCGGGCGACCTCGCGGACCTCTTCAAAGGTCGCGACCGGGCAACCGAAGATCACGATGTCTACAGGTTTTGCCCTCTCCGGGCCGGGCGCGGGCATGATGTGATTAATATGGCGGAACATCTCGACGATATCGTCCATGGTGATTTTGAACCGTTCCGGGTTCTTCGGCATGTTGCCCTTGAAGGCGGCCTCCAGTGTCGGGGACTCCGGCGTATAACCCATCAGGTGCATCATCGGATCGTTCATTCCGGGAGAGCAGGCAGCGACGATCTGCTTGGTCGCCGTCGGACCCATCTTACTGGGCAGATTGAGCACGGCCGGAATCCGATTGAGCGCCTTTTCGGCGATGCATGCCCCAAGGGCCGCCCAATCCGCGGCGCCATGCATGTTGTCGCGAGTTTCGTCATCGAGTTCGACAATGCATTTGGCCGCGCGATTCTCATCGAGATGGCTGCCATATTTGGGCAGGCAGCCGGTGTAGGCCGCATAAACCGTGTTGATCGGGGATTCCCGATTGGTGCGGGCGCCCAGGATCGTGTTGATGTAGGCCGCGGCGCTGGATTCGGAGCTGGCGCAGTACTCTCCCATCTTGGGGATGCACGTGTTGACCTGGGGCTGACACGACATCCATGGGAGCCA